>ERZ842401.16-NODE-16-length-197125-cov-19.796575_pt1 | contig 197125 bp, 167 predicted proteins | sample MGYA00521270_ERZ842401 | MGnify/ENA primary metagenome ERZ842401 (study PRJEB31892, sample SAMEA3878208) | bioreactor metagenome | biome: Moose rumen | place: Sweden | collected 2011-10 | study: EMG produced TPA metagenomics assembly of the PRJEB12797 data set... | reverse complement strand
AAAAAAATACATGGCATTATTATCAGAATATTTAATGGCGATTTTGGATAAGCACAAAGTGCAAACAAATGCATCGAATAAAATCATTGCATATCCACTTGGAGCCGCAATTCCCAAAGGATGCAGTAACATGTGTTCTGGTGTCTGTGTCGGAACGTGTGCATCTAGATGTGCAGGACGCTGCGGTGACAATTGTACCAACAAATGCTCAGCAAACTGTGCTAACGGATGCTCGGGTATCGTAAAAAACATTTTCAACTAAGAGTTACTAAATCAACAAATCAAAACTAGTAGAGAAGTCATTTTCGTCTCTTACAAATTTTTTATACACAGGAATATTCATGAAACAGGAAAATAATCGTTTTGCTCCAACTCTTTGTCTCACACATTTTTGCAATCTTGACTGCATTTATTGCTATCAGAAGCACGATTCGCACAATAGAATGTCTTTTGAGACTGCAAAGAAATGCATCGACTGGATTTTTGCGAATGTGCCGAAAGAAAACGATGGCGTTGAGATTGACTTTATCGGTGGAGAACCACTTGTTGAATTCAACCTCATCAAGCAGATTTTTGAATATGTAAAAACGACTTACCCAAATGAAGATTGTATATTCTATGCGACCACGAACGGAACGCTTTTGAACGAAGAGATGAAAGAATGGTTCGCTCAAAGAAAGCAGTGTTGCGTTCTTGGGTTGAGTTTGGACGGCAAAAAAGAAACGCACGACCACAACAGAAGCAACTCGTTCGACAAGATTGACATAGATTTTTTTTGTAAGAACATGGCCGCATCAGGGAATTAAAATGACGCTTTCGGACTATTCCCTCGACCATTTGGCGGAGAACATTATTTATTGCCATGAATGTGGATTTGAGGAAATCGGAGGTGTCAATCTTTTTGAGGGAACATTCGACTGGAGCGACGACAAGTGGATTAAAAAGCTTGTTCCGCAACTAAAAATCCTTGTTGATTATTACGTCGAGCATGACGATTTGCAGGTCAATCAAATGCTCAACAAAAGTTTGGAAATGTGCGCCAATTTTGACAAAACTGACAAGAGTCGTTGGTGTGGAATCGGTGGAGGAGCCGTATTCTTCGATGTTGACGGTCGAAAACTGCCTTGCACATTTTGTTCACCAATGACTTTTGATGAAGAAACGCTGACGAAAATCGTGAACACGGATTTTTCAAAAATCGATGACTTCATTGACGATGAATGTTTCAACAACTGTTACATTTATCCAGTTTGTCCTCATTGCGCGGCGGCAAATTATCTTACGGAAAAAACATTCAAGACGCGCTCTAAGGCAAAATGCCGCATTCAGAAAATCATTTCTCTTTTTGCCGCGGATTTGTTCGCAAAGCGAATCGTAAAAAATTCCGACAAATTCGAGGAAAAGCAAAAATACATGATGATTACGGCCATTCAAAAAATTCGAGAACTCTATCTGTCAGAGTTTGAAGAGTATTTGAAAGACTAACATTTAGACTGCCTGTTCCCTTGCCGGATTTTCTCAGGCAGTCTTTTCTTTTTTACCTTATTTTATGGGAAAAAAATCAATGAAAACACTATCCGACCTAGCCAACGAACTGAACCGCCAGCCGTGGGCTGTTGTGAAGATGCTGAAAAACCGCGGTTATCTCAAAAAGAACGGAGAACCGAAAAAGCGGACGCTCGCTTCGGGCTACATGACAAAACGCAGTCTCGTAACATCGGCTGGGTGGAACGTTTTTGTAAAAGAGCTGGGCATAAAAGGCTTCAAGACGGTGGATTCTGTTTTTCCCGAACTCTACCTCCTCACCGACACAGCCTCCCCCAAGTGCGCTCTCCGCTTCCGCTACGGGAACATGGCGGTGGACGCTTTTTCGGCGGACGAAGCCGTGCTGGACTCCACAGGAAAATACCTTCGTAACAAGGGAGAGGAGAACAGGATTCTCGAAACTCTTTCCGCGCTGGGATTCGTGAGGAAAGAGGGGAAACTTCAATATAAAGGAAAAGATTCGTTTCTGGCGGTGGCGGAGAAGATTCTTGAAAAGGGAATCGCCCTCTTCGACACGAAGGACAAGGCTGTAAAGTCGTCAAAGTCCTTCTCGCTCAACATCTCCTACGGAATCGACTGGTTCGACGTCGCTCTTTCGCACGAGGGAACGCCGCTTTCTTCCAGCGTCTACGAGAAAATCAACCTGCACAGCCGGTTCTTTGAATTCGACGGGGAGAAATATCTTGTCCCGGAAACGCTCGAAAAGCACAAGGATTCCATAAAGGAAAAAGACGGAAAACTGATAATAGAAAAAGACGACCTGCTTTCGGCGTTGGAGTTGAATTCAGAGCTTGAAAAAACGGACATCGCCAATTTCGAGAACATCTTCAAAAAGAAAACGCCAATCGAATTGACCGAAGAACAAAAGAGAATCCTGCGTCCCTACCAAGTCGACGGCGTGAATTTCCTCGAACGGCTCAAATCAAACGGATTCGGCGCGCTCCTTGCCGACGACATGGGACTTGGAAAGACCTTGCAGGCAATCACCTTTTTGGCGCGGACAAAGCGGAAAACGTGCGCCTTCGCAGTCGTCCCGAAGTCGCTCCTGGAAAACTGGCGGAACGAGGTCGAAAAATTCGCGCCCGCTCTCAAAGTGCTGATTTATCACGGAGCTGACAGAAAAGAAAATCAGGACTTCGATAATTACGACATCGTTCTTTCGACATACGCCACCACAATGCTCGACATCGACTTTCTTTCCAAAAAGAAATTCTCAGCCGTGGTCTTCGACGAAGTGCAGACGATTAAAAACTACAAGTCAAAAATGTACGAGGCTGCCTTCAAACTCAACGCGGACTTCAAGATGGCCCTTTCCGGCACCCCCTTCGAAAACAATGTGCTTGAATTGTGGTCTGTCATGCGTCTTTTGAACCCGAAGATTTTTTTAAAGAGGGCATTTTTCACGAGGGCGGTCGAGGAAAAGGACTTCGACAGAATAAAAAAGGCAATCGCCCCTTTCATGCTGCAGCGGAAAAAGAAGGACGTTCTAAAAGATTTGCCTGAGAAAACGGAAGAAGTCATCTTCTGCAGAATGGACGACGAGACGGCTTCATGCTACGGCGCCCTCCATTCAAGAATCGTCGACGAGATTTCTGGAGCGTCAGGGAATTCCGCGTTCATGGCGAGCGCGCTCATCCTCGAAAGCCTCACAAAGCTCCGCCAGTTCTGCTGCCACCCGTTGCTGCTTCCAAAGGGCACGCTCCCGATTGAGCTTGAATCCTCCGCGAAATTCGACGTTCTCAAAATCAAGGTGCAGGCTTTAGTCGAACAGAAGGAGAAGGTCATCATCTTCTCGCAGTTCACTTCGATGCTGAAAATCATAAAGGACTGGCTTGATGAAGAAAAAATCAAAACGTTCTATCTCGACGGCGCGACGAACGACAGGCAGGATTTGGTGGACGGATTCGAAAAATCTGCCGAGGGCGTTTTCCTCATCAGTTTGAAAGCCGGCGGCGTGGGATTGAACCTCGTCTCTTGCCACTACATGTTCATCTACGACCCGTGGTGGAATCCAGCCGCGGAGAGCCAGGCCGCCGACAGAATCCACAGAATCGGGCAGAAAAGCAAGGTCTTCATCTACCGGCTCATCACGAAGGGCACAATCGAAGAGAAAGTCCTCGCCCTCCAGCAAAAGAAAAGCGAAATCGCGAAGAGCATTTTCGACGGACTTTCGGCGGAAAAACTCACCGCCGAGGATTTGATGGAACTTTTGGGGAAATGAGAAGTTTTTAGAAGCACATCGAGGACAACATTTGTGTCAATCAGCACTTGCATATTTCTTCAACCTCTCCGAGCGGTATTCTGCAAGGGTTTTCCCAGTATTCGGGATAGCCCCCACAAGAGAATCCACAAGGGAATCATTGCTTTCCATTTCTTCCATGGACTGGGGGATTACCATATATGTCACAACGACTTCCTGCCCCTGCTGAAAATCAACAGGCGTATCAAAAACAATGCGGGAACCGTTGTAATGTCCTTTCGCAGTCGCAAGCATAAAATCCTCCTGATATTTCATCTGCTTAAATTATACCGCGAAAATGCAATTTTGTATGAAGCCCACATCCAAGCGGAAAAACTCACCGCCGAGGATTTGATGGAACTGCTGGGGTAAATTCAATCCTCACCGGCAAGGATGCCTCCTTCTCCAGGTCTCTCCTTGTTTTTCAACTATATTCAGCGTATATTTACAGCATGGGAGAGAAAGACACAATCCAAAAGACGCTGGAGTCTTACAACGATGTTTTCGCCGATATTGTGAACGTCCTGCTTTTCAACGGAAAGCGTGTCATTACCGAGGATTCGCTCACCGACGCGCAGCCATTCTCGATGTACAAGATGGACGGCGACGCGAGAAACCAAGACAGGGACGTGGCGAAATATTGGCAGAACAACGAATGCATCAGAATAGGCTTTTACGGAATCGAAAACCAAAGCGTGCCCGACAAGGATATGGCATTGCGGCTTTTCGGTTATGACGGAGCGCTACCCGGTCGTGTCGCTCGTGCTCTACTTTGGAACGGAGCGAAGATGGCCTGAAAAGAGGAACCTAAAAGACAGGCTCGAGATAAAAGAGGAACTCGCTCCTTTCGTTAATGACTACAAGCCGAACCTGTTCGAGCTTGCGTGGCTCACCGACGAGCAGATAGCGATGTTCAGAAGCGATTTCCACGAGGTCGTCGAATACCTTAGGGCAAAGCGGCTGCGCATCCGATATGAAGGCTCGCAGAAACAGCTCGACCATATCGAAGAGATTCTGGAACTCTTCCGAGTGATGTCCGGCGACAATTCGTTCCACGACATTCAGGAAGAGATTTTAACCGAAGCCAAGAAAACAACGGGAGGCGTAAAAATGTGCGAAGTAATTCAGGCAATAAAAACAGAAGGTAGAGCCGAGGGCAGAAAAGAAGCCACGGACAAGATTCTTTCCCTTTTTGCGAAGCTCTATGCATTGGGAAAAGGCGATGACGTTCAGAAAGCAACGAAAGACCGCGAATATCTCAAAAAGTTGATGGAAGAGTATCAGAAATAACGGAAAAATTCGCTTTTTTGCATATAGCAGAGTAAACTGTATTGCATGGGTAAAAATTCAGACATAGAGCTGTTCGGAAGGAAGACATTCTTCATTTCACCGGACAAGGACTCGATACCGGATGAGTTCCTTGAGGAATTCATGGAAAGCGGACTGGAGACGTACACTGTCAGCAACGACGCTTCCTGCCCGATGGCGGCGAAGATCGAGGAAATCACGAAGATGTTTCCGGAATCGATTCTCATATTCAACATCGACTCGAAAATCCCCGGAATGGACTGGGAGACGTTCCTGCCGACCGTCAACAAATGGAAAGGCGCGCTTGTCGGAATCATGCACGGAAAGAGGCGGAGCGTGACGGACGACGAGAAAGAGAGGAGCAGGTTCGAGCGCGCGGGGAAGCTTCCGGCGGGGGCGATTCCGTTGGGAAGCGACAGGGACGAGAACAAGTCGCGCATAAAGGAGACGCTGCTCAAAATCGGAGCGCGCGGAAGGAGGAACCTCGTCAGGGCGACTTGCGGAAAAGGAAGCACGGTCAGCTTCTCGCACGGAAGCGAGGAATTCTCGGCTCGGCTGTTGGACATCAACGTGACGCACTTTCTCTGCGACATAGGCGCGACGAGCAGCAAATTCGACATATTCGAAAAAATCAAGGAGGCGGACTTGCGCTTCGACGGATTCTCGATGAAAAACGACGCGGTTCTCATAATGAAGAGGAAGAGCAGCGCGGAGAATTTGTTCATCTTCATGTTCATAAAACCGGACGGGTCTCCCGATTTGGAGAAGGACAAGGAAAAAATGCTGAACAAAAAGATATACAAACTCGTCATGGAAGAGAACATGGCGGCACTGAAAGCTGCGTTCGCGGCCGCAAAAATTTGAAAGCTAAATCAAAACAAATTAAAAAACGGAGAATTAAAAAATGTTGGGATTGAAAGGCAAGATAAACACGGCGTTGCTGGCGGTAATGTTTCTGGCGAGCGCGTCGATAACTGTCTTCTCATACAGGAAATCATCGGAGGAGCTGAACGAGGCCGTGGAAGTCGGCAACACGAACCTTGCGAGGGCGACGGCGGCGGAGATATCCAGCGTCAATTCCCGCGAATTCAAGATGCTCGAAGGGTTGTCGAACCTGAACATGATAAAGGACCCGGACGTGGACATGCACGACAAGTGGGTGCTCATAAACAGCGCGACGGGCGGCTCCAAGCAGTACTTCGGAATGGCGATATACAACGAGCGAGGAATCGGCTGGACGACCACGGAGAAATGGAGCGACCTCCACACGAGGGAATACCTCGCGAAATCCATGACGGGAGTCCCCGCGATAATGGACCCGAACTGGAGCCCTGTGAACGGCAACGTCTCCACGTTCTACGCCCTACCCGTCCGCGACAGTAGCGGAAGGCAAATCGCCGAGGTGGTCTCGGTCCTCGACAGCCTTGAACTTTGCCGAAAGGTGGAGGGAATCACGGTCGGAAGGGACTCGCACCCGTTCGTCATAAACAGGAAGACCGGCAAATTCGTCGCTCATGCGGACACACAGCTCATAAAAGACGGAAAATCGATAACGGACGACGCGAGCGAGAATTTCAAGCCGGTCATCGAGCTTATCAAAAGCGGACAGTCGCTGGCCACGGTCTACTACGACGAAATCGACAAGATGAAATACTCGGTCGCGTTCCAGCCCGTACCCGAATGCGACTGGTCGGTCGTGGTGAAGGCCCCCTACAGCGACTTCTACAGCGGAATCGGAATCCTGCTTCGGACGATGGTGCTCATCGCGGCAATCGCGCTCGTGGCGGCGGCCGTGGTCGGATTCTCGGTCGTGACGCTCGCCATGAAGCCGCTCTCAAACGTCCAGAATGCAATCGCGGACATCGCTTCGGGAGAGGCGGACTTGTCGAGGAGGCTCACCGTCAAGACGAAGGACGAAATCGGAATGCTCGCGGCAGGATTCAACTCGTTCACGGAGAAGATGCACACGCTCATCTCGGAACTGAAGAATTCGAAGTCGGATTTGAACTCATACGGGAACCGCCTTGCCGCAATGGTGCAGGACAACGCGACGTTCCTTTCGGAGATGGTGGACTCGATAGACGACGTGAACAGAGAGATAAGGACGCAGCACGAGAAGGTCGGAAGCTCGGTCGAAGCCGTCGACGAAATATCTTCGGCGGTGGAGACGCTCAGGAACGAGCTTGAGAAGCAGAAGGACGGAGTCGAGCAGGCGTCGGCTGCGGTCACGGAGATGATAGGGAACATCAACTCGGTCTCTTCGTCCGTGGAAAAGATGGTCGAGGAATTCGAAAGGCTCCAAGCGGACGTGGCGAAGGGCATCGAGCAGCAGCACGACGTGAGCGAGAAAATCACGAACATCGAAGAGCAGTCCAGGATGCTCAACGAAGCGAACAAGGTCATATCGTCGATAGCGAGCGAAACGAACCTCCTTGCGATGAACGCGGCAATCGAAGCGGCACACGCGGGCGACGCGGGAAAGGGATTCGCCGTGGTCGCGGACGAAATCAGGAAGCTCTCGGAGAATTCGTCGTCCGAGTCAAAGAAGATTTCGGCGCAGCTCAAGGGCATCCTCGACTCGATTTCAAACGTCGTGGACTCATCGGCAAAGTCTGACGCGTCGTTCTCGTCGGTCGTCGAAAAGCTCAGGGGAACCGGAAACCTCGTCAGGCAGATAAAGCTCGCGATGGACGAGCAGTCGGAAGGCTCCAAGCAGATAGGCTCCGCGCTCGGATACATGAACGAGGCGACAGAGCAGGTGCGCGAGGCCTCCGACGGCGTGGACGAGTCAAAGAACGGAATCATCGAGGACATCGAAAGCCTCAGGAAGTCGTCGGATTCCGTGAAGAAGCAGGTAGAGCGAATGTCTGGCAACATAAAGAGGATGGAGGAGGACGATGATTCCCTCCTGAACATATCGACATCGATAAACGGATCAATCTACAGAATCGGAAACCAAATCGACAGGTTCAAACTCTAGACGGCATTCAGCCGAGGAAGCGACCGCATACTGACCGTCAAATTCAATTGGAGCGGAAAAAATTCTCCGAAGAGACAAGGTGCATTCCGTTTTCGGCAGCGAACCGCACAGCCTCGGTTGTGTATCCGCTCCATGAAAAATACCAGAACAGAATCTGCGCTCCGCTCTTTTTTTTAAGGGCGGACAAGTCCTTGTTCAAGTGCTTTGAAAGGTCAAAGTCGTTCACAGGGCTGTTGTGGAACTTGCATTCGGCACTGATGATTTTCGATTTGTCGTCGTTCAAAGCCACAATGTCGACTTCCACATTTTTGTCCCACCAACGCCCGATTTGCGTGAAGACGAACGGCAGAGCGCGCTTTTTGTTCTGGAAGCGGAACCACTCAATGCAGATGTCCTCGAACGGGAACGAAGAGAACTCATTCAGCTGAGGTTCCACAATCGAGTCGTAGACATTCTCCCAGTCGCCGAATTCAAGCAGAGAATAATTCGGGAAAACGAATTTGTACCAGAACCGGAAAAACAAATCCTTGAGCTTGTAGATTCCGCGCTGGGCGTTCTGTCTCTCCTTCTCCGAAATTGAAACTGGAAATTCCCTGCCAACAACGCCAAGCTCAATCAAATTCCTCAAATAAACAGACAACTTTCCCTTCTCCACAAGAGTCGCCTGCTGAATTTCATTGAAGGCTGTCTTCCCATTCGCAATCGCCTGCACAATCGTGTTGTATGTAGCAGGCTCCCTAAGCTCCTGGCGCAGCAAAAAATCAGGCTCAGAATAAAGAATCGACCCTTTCCGAAGAATGTTGGCGCAAATATTCTCTTTGAGGCTTTTTCTGTCATCGAACTGGCTAAGATAATATGGAACTCCGCCCAAAATCGAATGCGCGATGATTTTTTCACGAGGATTCCAGCCCGGAAAAAACTTCGTGGAATCGATATAGGACATCGGAAGCATCTTGTAAATTCCGGTCGCGCGCCCATAAAGCGGATTCTTCTCGGAAAGAATTTCCTTTTCGATGTAGCTCATCGAGCTTCCGCAAAGAATCAGCATCAAATTCTGCCCTTTGAGTTCCGTGTCCCAAAGTTTTTGCAAAATTGAAGGAATCTCATGATTTTCACGAACCATGTACGGAAATTCATCGATTACAACGATTTTTTTCGAATTGTCTGCACGAGGAATATCCTTCATCGCCGAAAAAGCCTGCTCCCAGTCCGCAAATTCTGCGATGTAGCGGCTCTGTGGCAGATTGAACGAAAGAATCTTCCGGCTGAAATTCCCCAGCTGATTTTTGTCCTCGGTCTGCGTGCATGTGAAAAAGACAGGATTCTTATCCGAGCAGAACTTGGCTATCGTTTCTGTTTTGCCGATGCGTCGCCGTCCATAAACAATCACGAACTCCCCACGGCTTGATTCGTATTTCTCCTGCAAAAACGAAATCTCTTCTTCCCTTCCAATGAAATTCACCATGAATCCAACATAACTGTCAAATCACGATTTGTCAAATCTTGATTTGACACTCTCGGCGACCGTCTCTTCCTAAAACCTGAAAGCGACACCGAGCCTCGGCGAAACGAAAAACGAGCCGGGCTTGGTGGAACTTTCATTGGATTCCACATTGCTCGTTCCGCCAGGGCAGACCGTGGCCGTAACGGCGGCAAAAAGCCCCCAACGACCGCCAAGGGCGCAATGGGCAAAAACGTCGGCGCCCAAAGCGAATTCACAGGAAGAAAATTCAAAAGTCTCTTCAGCTCCACGCTTGAAGTCACCTTCAAAATCAAGACGCTGCAGGCCAAGAACACCGCTTGCGACGATATTGAATTTTTCACCGAGAGCAAAGTCATAGCCGACTCCAAAAAGGGCGGAAAACCTTGAAAGGGCGGAATCTGAAAGTTTTGACTCCAAATCAACGCCGCCAATCTCAAAATGCGGGCTTGGATAAAGGCCGAATTCCAAATGGACCATGAACGAAAGCGAGCTTTTTTTCTCCCAAATCCTGAAATCAAAATTCAAGAAATCAATCGAAGCTCCACCCGCTTCCGCATCGCCACAGCCAAAGTCATCCGCCACGGAAAAACGCGTCCGCGAAAAAGTCGTCCCAAGCCCCAATCCAAACTGACAATCCCAGTCAAAACTCTTCGGGAAAGCCAAAAACGAGGAAAAAAAAGCGATGAACACAAAAAGATATTTTTTCATGGGAATCGATTATTTATTTTTACAGCCAGCCCACACTTTTGTCATTCCGAACTCGTTTCGGAATCCACAGTTCAGAGGAATTTTTCAGTGGTCAGTTTATCAGACTACATGAAAAAGGCATTTGAGTGAAACAAAAAAAATTAATTTTATCAAAAATCTTAAATGCTAGTTTGTTCTAAATTCAAAAAATTTCCTTTACAATCAGTATGTAGTTTTCTAAAATTGATATTCATATCAAGCAAATTTTTGCTAACAAGGCGGAAAAGATGCAAAAAAATGCAAATGATTTTTTAAAAGAATACGAAAAATATGAGAAATCCTTTCAAAAGGAAGATTTAAAGAAGGAATTTGATTTAGCTGAGTTGGAAAATCAGCTAGAAGCAGAAGTAGATAAAAGTCTTACAGATATAGAATTTCTTGAATCAGAGCGAAAAAGCATTGGAAATCCCGATGCGCTAGGCGAAGTCATAAAAAAAACAATTCTAGAACAGGTAAATATGCAGTTGGGAATTGTTGGCGGAGAGGAGTTTATTGACGAAAACAGTGGAATGACTTTTGATCCCCGTTCATCTGCACACATTCAAACTACTGAAAATTTTAAAGAAGGAAAAATTGCCAAGCACAACACCGAAATTAACTACCAAGAGAGATATGATCATTGGCAAAACAATTTTCAAAAGGATGAAAACGGCAATATTCTAACTCACACAACAAGAACAGGACGACAGGAAGCAACTCTTAAAAAAGGTGCTCGCACTCCATTTGATAAAGACAGACCTTCTGGCTCGAAGGAAAATGGAACTGACATGGATCATACAGTGTCAGCTGGTGAGATTATACGAGATCCAGAAGCAAATGCACATTTAAGCAAAGATGAACAGATACAATTTGCAAATAGTAAAGAGAATCTGAATGAAATAGACAGTAATTTGAACCGCTCTAAGAAAGACTTGCCAATGGAAGAGTGGCTTGATACACCAAACTCAAAAGGGCAAAAACCTAATGAAATCTTTGATATATCAAAGGAAAAAGATTGGAAACTTAGACAAAAAAATGAAGAAGCTCGAACTGAATATGAAAAAGTAAAAAATCAGGGAAAGGAACGCTCGATAAAAACAGGAAGGGCATCTCAGCAGAACGAAATTTCAAGATTCGGCGCAAAGGCAGTTTCTGTAGCAATCCGCTCTCTTTTAGTCGCTCTGCTCCGAGATGTTATAGGAGGATTCGTTTCGTGGCTAAAATCAAGCAGTAAATCAATAAAAACTTTTTTGGAATCTGCAAAGATTTCTATCCAAAAATTTGTCACAAGCATAAAGGAGCACATGACAAACGCTGCCGAAGCTACGGGAATGGCAATCGTCACTATGATTTTTACACCTATCGCAAAGCTGATAAGAAATGTTTTCATGATAGTTAAGCAAGGTGTTAAATCCATAAAAAGCGCAATTTCGTATATCCGTGACCCCGAGAACAGAAAAAAGCCAATTTCAATTATGGCTCTTGAAATTGGAAAAATAGTCATGAGCGGACTTACAGTTGTGGGAGCTTTTTTTCTTAGCGAAGCGATAGAAAAAGGTCTTATTGCACTTGCACCTGCATTTTTCAATCTCCAGATTCCACTTTTAGGCAGTATCGGAAGTATCATTGGAGTATTCATTAGTTCACTTGTTGCAGGCATAATAGGCGCCATCGTACTGAATCTCATTGATAAGCTCATTGCAAACAAGAGAGAAAATGAGATTTTAAAGGAAAAAATAAAAGCGCAGAATGAAACTCTCGAAAAACAGAACGTTTTAGTTGCTGTAAAAGAAATGACAACAAATAACACTGCACATAAAACTGGGGAAAATATAAGAGATAGACACGAAGAATCCACAAAAGTAGCAACAAGCATAATGCTTGAGGCGAAAGTTACCAGCGATAAAACTGCGAAAAACGTGTGCGAAGTTGAAAAAAAAATGAACGAAGTCGAGCATAACCACAAAATTGCCAAACTTTTTGATAGCCAACAAGAATCAGATGATTCTTACGATGACCTTATGAACAAACTTAGTAATATGTAATTTGGAGTATTAAAGTGCAAGAATTGATGGATATTAGCTCACAAAGGTTCGAAAATGCAAAGAGAGAACTGCAAGAATCGTCAAAAAATTTTCAAGTTAATTGCAAATTAAAAAAAGTGGACACAGATGCAGGTCCATTCGGGCTGTTTAATCATCATGTAACAGGCGAAGAAATAAATGAGCTTACAAGCAATATTCAATCTACTTTTATAAATATTGGAAACTCGCTCTGCAAAGTTCAAGACCAGTTTAAAACAGTCTATACCTTATGCGATGCAATGGATAAAGATCTTATCAAGAAAATTTTAGAAAATCTTAAGCTTGCTGAAAGAGGAATCCAAGATGCACAAGATGCAAGCAATGCAGCAAAGCAAGCAAGCAATGCAGCTAAATTCGCTAGCGATGATGCTTTAGCTGCAAACAAGAAGGCGTTTGAAGCCCATGAAAAATTGAGAAAGCAGCATGAAATTTTGGAACTCACCGTAGAAAAATTGCAGGAAAAATCTCTTCTGATTAACAGTTTGCAACGTGATTTTTCTCAGTTTAAGCAAAATGATATTCAAGTTATTCAAGACTCCATAAGCAGCACACGTGAAAAAACTGGCAAATTGCAAAACGACATTCAAAATCTGCAAGAGAAAAATGAAAAAGGAGCAAGCGAGATTGAGCAGATAAAGTTCAACCTCGCTAAAATAAATGAAGAGTTAAAAAATACAAATGCACTTTACGAAAAAGCAGTTTCAAATAACACTTTGCTTCAAGACAGTTTTGAGAAATTGCAAAAAAAAGCAGAATCATTAAAAACAGAGCTTACAAAAAGTCACCGAAAGGTCTTTTTTCAAAAAATACCAATAATACTTTCTCTTTTCGCAATAATTTTCTCTATCCTTACTTTTCTGTCTATAAAAGGATTTTTTTTATGAACTATAAAAAAGAATTTCTTGACTATGCCTCTAAAATCGACGCTTTAACAGATTCATACTGTGAAGTTAGTAAAATTGCAACTAACATAACAGAAGAGACTAGCGACAAAAGCATTTTTTCTTTATGCAAAAAAATTTCAGAACTTAACAAAGAATTTTCAAAAACAATAGAAGAAAAATCTATAATTAGACAGTTTTACACTTCGTTTGTAGAATATATCGGACATAGAAAAATAGAACTAGTATGTTCAAAAGAACCAGATAACATGGAGGACAATCGGACTCTTGAACAGTTGTTGGAAGAACTGAATGAACTTGTCGGTCTTACGAACGTAAAATCGAAAGTCCAAAATCTTATAGCATATCAGCACGTAAGAAAAATGAGGGAAGAGCATAATCTTAAAAACGCAAGTACTACTCTCCACATGGCATTTACAGGAAATCCCGGAACAGGAAAGACGACAGTTGCAAGGATTATAGGACATATATACAAAAAACTTGGTCTTTTGAGCAGAGGACATTTCACGGAAGTCTCTCGAACAGATCTTATTGCAGGATATCAAGGACAAACAGCTTTAAAGGTAAAAGCCGTCATAGAAAAGGCAATAGGTGGAGTCCTGTTCATCGATGAAGCCTATAGCATTACGGAAAACGACAGTAACGATGCTTATGGAAAGGAATGCTTGACAGAATTGACAAAAGCTCTTGAAGACTACCGAAAAGATCTCGTTGTCATTGTTGCAGGCTACACGAAGCCAATGGAAAAGTTTTTTGAGTCTAACAATGGTCTAAAATCTCGATTTAATACTTTCATAGAATTTTTAGACTATAATGTGGAAGAACTTGAAAAAATCCTCGAAGTGATGTGCTCAAAAAATGATTACCAAATTGACGAAAGCCTTCGTGAAAAAGTTCATCAGTTTTTTTCTAAACAAATCAGCGAAAACTCCAAAAATTTTTCAAATGGACGCTTAGTGCGAAATCTATATGATAACTTAGTAATGCAGCAAGCCTTGCGAATAGCAAATATGAATTTACCTTCTGTGCAAGACTTGAAAACTTTTAAACTAGAAGATTTTCCTTGTTTTACATGAAATAAAAAACTGATTCCAAAATTTTACTGTATTTCCAGTTTAATTTTGAGTTCACCGCCCTTCCCTAATCGACAAAAACCCGAAAAACTTGACAGCCGATTTCATTGTATTTACCCCAAAAACCGAATATAATTTCACTCAAATCTTTTTTTAAGGAGCATATTGATGGCTATCAAAACAGTTGCAGAAATCAGCAATGCCAAAATCAGGGCATGGGTTGAAGAATGCGTTAAAATGTGCGAACCAGACAACGTTGTTGTTTGCGACGGTTCAGCAGAAGAGTACGACAGACTCGTACAGAAATGCGTGGACGCCGGTCTCGCCACTCCATTGGCAAAGAAGCCACACAGTTTCTTGTTCAGGTCAGATCCTTCAGACGTCGCTCGCGTCGAGAAAAGAACATTCATCTCTTCAAAGAAGCAGGAAGATGCGGGTCCGACAAACAACTGGATCGACCCAGTTGAGTTGAAGGCCACGATGAAGGGCTTGTACAAGGGCTGTATGCACGGACGCACGATGTACGTCATCCCGTTCTGCATGGGACCTCTCGGCTCACCAATCTCAAAGTGCGGTATCGAGCTCACAGACTCTGAGTACGTCGTCCTCAACATGGACATCATGACACGCGCCGGCGAGAAAGTCTGGCAGTACCTCGGAGATGATTTCGTTCCATGTCTCCACTCTGTCGGAAAGCCGCTCAACAACGGCGAGAAGGACAACGGAGTTTGGGCTTGCGCTCCAGTCGAGCAGAAGTACATCTCCCAGTTCCCAGAGGAGCACCTTGTTTGGTCTTACGGTTCCGGATACGGCGGAAACGCCCTTCTCGGAAAGAAGTGCTTCGCTCTCCGCATCGCTTCTGTCATCGCGCACGAAGAGGGCTGGCTCGCTGAGCACATGCTCATCCTCAAGCTCACAAACCCACAGGGCGAAGTCAAGTACGTCACAGGCGCGTTCCCAAGTGCTTGTGGAAAGACGAACCTCGCAATGCTCATCCCGACAATCCCAGGCTGGAAGGTCGAGACAATCGGCGACGACATCGCTTGGATGAAGTACGGCGAAGATGGACGCTTGTACGCCATCAACCCAGAAGCTGGATTCTTCGGTGTTGCACCGGGAACATCTGCCGAGTCTAACAAGAACGCTCTCGTTTCAGCTTCAAAGAACACAATCTTCACGAACTGCGCCCTCACAGAGGACGGAGATGTTTGGTGGGAAGGAATCGGCTATCCTGCGAAAGGCAAGCTTGTTGACTGGAAAGGCAAGACACGCGACGCTCTTCCAAAGGACAAGTCTCCAAAAGGCGAGGAATTCGCTCACCCGAACGCACGCTTCACAGCACCTGCAAACCAGTGTCCATGTATCGCGAAAGAGTGGGAAGATCCAAAAGGTGTGCCTATCAGCGCAATCCTCTTCGGTGGACGCCGCCCATCAACAGTTCCTCTCGTGCACCAGTCACGCTCTTGGGAGCACGGCGTGTTCCTCGGCTCTATCGTCGGTTCGGAAATCACAGCGGCTTCTACAATCAACGCTGACGAAGTCGGCAAAATCCGCCGCGACCCATTCGCAATCATCCCATTCTGCGGATACAACATGGGCGACTACTTCCAGCACTGGATCAACGTCGGAAACGCTGCAAAGAACAAAGACCTCTTGCCGAAAATCTTCTACGTCAACTGGTTCCGCAAGGACGAGAACAACAAGGATCTTCCAGGCGGATTCATGTGGCCAGGATACGGCGACAACTCACGCGTTCTTGCATGGATCTTCGACCGCTGCGACGGAAAGGACAACTACGTTGACACTCCAATCGGATTCATGCCGAAAGAGGGAGCCATCAACACAGACGGCTTGGCCGACTACTACAAGAAGACATTGCCTGAGATTCTCAAGGTCGATGTCGAGGGATGGAAGAAGGAAGTCAAGGACATCCGCGAGAACCACTATCCAAAGTTCGGCTCTCACCTTCCAAAAGAGCTTTCAGCCATCCTCGATGACTTGGAAGCCCGCCTTTCAAAATAAGGCAGATGCATGAGCCTGCGCTAGTGGGCTTGTAGCAAAAAATCCCCGTCCGGGCGAACGCTTGGACGGGGATTTTTTTGTGCTGTGGAGTTTTTTCAAGGGAAAGCTATTTCAAGAGCTCGTCAAGTTTCGCGGCAGCCTCGACATACTGGGAAAGGACATAGTTCAAGTTCGCGCTGTCCAAACCGCCCATGTATGGAAGAGAAGCCTCAAGAACGAAAGTCTCGCCCTCGTCCCTGGTAGCCTCCCTGAACGAAGCCTGCACAAGGCTGAAAGAAGAATTCACCTTGTTCGCGATGACGGCGGCATCCACAGCTGAAAGACCGCTTTTGAGCGACCACTTGCTGCTGACGGTGACGACCTGTTTCGTCTCGTTCAACTTGACGAAACTCGTTCCCTTGGATTTTATGGAGACCCTCTGATCCTCCTTGTCGAGTTTCGGCTTGTAGTCTCCGTCTATCAACTTGCTGACGGCCTTGACGTCGACTTTGGAAGCCTTGAGGGTCTTCGCTGAAGCGTAAGTTCCGACACAGACAAGGGCAGCTGAAACGAGAGCCGCTTTCAAAAGATTTCTTTTCATTTTTCACTCCTTAATTTGGCAATTCTGTTACATTCAAGTGAAAAATTCAATAAAAAATCAATGAATCACACAAAACGCAACAATCGGGCAAGAGATATTTGAGATTTTCATGAATTTTCCACTAGAAGAATGCAGATTTGAGAGGGAAAACGGTCGACTTCTGTAACGTCCCGAATACCTTCCATGATAAAATTGTCGAATCATGAAAATAGTCAACATTTTTAAAAGAGTCACAACTTTGGGAATGGCCGCGGTCGCGGCAGTGAGTTTGTTCTCATGCACAGAATCGGACGATGATGGGCTTACAAAAGTCGAGATGTGGTACATTCCGTCACAATCGGAAGCGGGAGAGCCGCCAGCGGATTGGTTCGTGTACGACAAGATAAAAACGGAACTCGGCATAAACCTTGTGCTGAAGGGACTTCCCACAGACCCGACGGAACTCACCGACATAATAATGAAGGCGGCGAACACCAACACGCTTCCGGACCTGTTCCGGTGCTCGCGCTCGACGATGCAGGATTTGGCCAAGATGGACAAAATCGCCAGCGTCGACAGCATGTTCCAGATGATGCCCATACGCTCGAAGGAGATTTACACACAATCCGCAAGGGAAATCGCACAGATAGACGGAAGGACGTTCGCGCTCGCCTACCCGACATCGAACGCCGCGACACCAAAGAACGAAGGAGTCCTAATCAGGAAGGATTGGCTCGACAATCTCGGACTCAAGGTTCCGAAGACCATAGACGACTACTACCGCGTCATGGAGGCGTTCACGTTCAACGACCCGGACAGGAACGGAAAGCAGGACACATACGGATTCGGAGCGTACATCGAGACGAACGTGCAGGAGGACGGACTCGGAAAGCGTTTCTCGCCGATATTCGGAGCGTTCGGAGTGTGCGGAACACTCAACTACACAAAGAACAACGTCCACCTGAACATACGCGACAGCTCGTTCTACGATGCGTTGGACTTCGTGCGGAAAATGACGATGGCGAAAATCATCGACCCGAACTGGACAGCGTACAAGAAAGACGACTTCAGGAACGCATGGAAATCTGGAAGATTCGGAATGATGAGGGAGCAGTTCGCGGCGTATTCTCTCAAAAGCAACTACACTCCGTTCGACGAGAAATTCCCGGACGCAGAATGGATTGTCATAGCTCCACCTGTCGGTCCAAACGGAAAATCGGCCGTGGGAATCAACACGCTTTCGTGGAACTTCCTAGCAATGAACAAGAGAGCGATGGAGCTTGGAAAGACGGAGAAGATAGCGCGTCTCCTCGAATGGCTGTACACGGACGGATACATGTCCATCTGGTACGGACAGGAAGGTATCAACTACATAATCGACGCGGACGGAAACGTCTCCGACAAAGTTCCAGACGAAAAGAATGCGTACACGTCGGTCGAATCCAAGAACCTCCTGCAGCTCAGATGGCTCGTAGACAAGAACTCGGCGGACAAACTCAGGGAAAGGTACCCGCTTTGGACGACGAAGAACGGACGCGTCATGGACTCGCTCGCCGTGCTGAAGCAGATGCAGACGAAGCCGTGGATCGACGGCTACACGTTCGAAAAGATGGGCGACGAGCTGCAGAAAAAATACAGAGCAGGCATAAAGGACTTCGCGACAGGCAAGAGAACGCTTTCGAAGGACAACTGGGCCATGTTCATAAAGGAACTTGACGACGACGGACTTGCGAAATGGGAGTCGGGACTTATCGAACAGGCAAAGACCGAAGGACTCATGAAATAATATTCAACTCCCGCAGTCAAAAGCGGCCTGCTCGGAAACTGAAAATTTTCGGACAGGCTCAATCCAAAACTCCATCGGGAACAGAAAACTATTTCCCGGTGGAGTTTTGTTTTCGTACAAGAAAGCCGAAAATCATATATAATGAGAAAAAGTATTCAGAAAATTTTAGAAAAGGGCATTTCCGAAGCATGAAACCACGAATACGGAATTTATTGAGCACTGGAATAAACATCTTTTTCTCACTGGCGATTGTAATCGAAGTCATATACATCATCGTGCGCATTCCCGAAGCGGATGTCGCGGAAGCATTCGAAAAATACAGGGGACTCGCCATTCCGATAGCGATAATTCTCATCTCGCTCATCGTGCTGATGGTCGGACTCATACTCAATTCGTGGGAACTGTACAAAATCGGGGACTCGCTCACATACACGGCGGAGCACGACCAGCTGACGGGACTTCCGAACAGCGTCCTCTTCCACAAGAAGCTCGCGGAAGCGATAAAGGCGGAAAAAAACTTCACCATCCTGCTCATCGACCTTGAGAATTTCAGAAGCATAAACGACTTCAACTCCCACGAGATAGGCGACTTCGTGCTCAAGAAAGTCGCGGAGCGGCTGGCGGGAATCCAGCCGACATGGGGCATGGAACCGTTCGCGGCGCGCCATTCGAGCGACAAATTCATAGTCCTGGTGACGAACACGAAGGCGGAGAGTGAATCCACGATGCTCTTCTACATACGGCAGGCTCTCAGCTCACCAATACAAATTCCGGTGAACGGCAGCAACAAGAACCAGACACTGAACCAGAAGACGATAAACCTCCGCACGAGCATCGGGGTCGTGAATTCGGACATGGTGGAGGACAAGACATCAGTCGAAGAATACCTCTCGGCGATAGACATTGCCTTGAACGAGGCAAAATCGATAGGAAAGAACAAATATGTCTTCTTCAACATAGAGATGAAGAAGAAAATCGTGCAGAAAGCCCAGACGGCAAGGATAATAGAGACGGCCTGCAAGCACGACAAATTCTCGGTCGTCTACCAGCCGCAGATAAAAGCGGAGGACGGAACACTGCACGGCTACGAGGCGTTGATAAGGATGAAGGACGGCAAACTCGGTCCTGCCCAATTCATACCGATAGCCGAGGAGGATGGGCACATCGCGAAAATCGGAAGAATCATCACGGAAAAGGTCATCCGGCAGATAGCGGAATGGAGGAAGCACGGAGTGCCGCTGAAAAGGGTGTCGATAAACTACTCGTTCGGGCAGCTTGAAGACAAGGAGTACGTCAGCTACCTCACGAACCTGATGAAGAGCTACAACATTCCGGCGGAACTAATCGGAATCGAGATAACAGAGAGCCTTTTCATGGGGAACAAGGCGAGGGCGTTCGAAGTCTTCGAGGAATTCAAGGAAGCGGACATAAAAGTGGCCCTCGACGATTTCGGAACAGGCTACTCGAGCCTCAGCTATCTGACGCAGCTTCCGCTTGAGACCGTCAAAATCGACAAGTCGCTCGTCGACACTTACCTGCTGCAGAACGACGCAGACAAGGACAGTTCCCAGTTCATAAAGAACATCGTGTCGCTAGTCCACACCCTAGGCATGAAGATAACGGTCGAGGGTGTCGAATACAGGTGGCAGTTCGACAAGCTCAAGGAATTCGGCTGCGACTACATACAGGGATATTTCTTCTCGAAGCCTTTGTCAGGCGGCGAAATAGAAACATTCATTCCACAAAAACTATAGGGCGGTTCAAAAAAACTGAATTCGAAATAGCAAAACGGTATAATCTAATCATGGCAAAAACATTCAAATTCAAATCTGACGAGGAAATCGTCAACAAGGCTTCAGACATTTTTGAAAAACTTGGACTCTCGCTGGATCAGGCAGTGAATCTTTTTCTCAGGCAGTCGATTCTGCAGAGCGGGCTTCCGTTCAGGCTCGTGCTTTCAGGCCCCCTGAACGAGCTTCCTGACACGGAGACAGATTCAGGCTCACGGGCAGAGAACAGAGAGAACAGAACAGAGCAAGACGCAGAACAGGAAGGCGTCATCCAGCCGAAAGCCGAACAACAGGAAAAACAGAACAGGGACTCGCCCCTTTTCGAGCAGATGAAGACCAATCTGTTCAACGAAAAAAGCGACAGTTCTTCAGCGGAGACGAGGAAAGCGATAGAGGAGCTCCGAAACAAACTCAAGTCAAAAATAGAAAGCGGCAACGCAGACGACAAAAACGAAGAATTTGCATCGCGGATAAAGGAATCGGTGGCGAAACTTCAGGAAAAACTCAACGGAATAGCAAGCGAAGCGGAAATGAAGAGGGATTCGGAAGATGCCGGAAAATCTAACGAACAGATAAAGGAATCCCTCTCAAAGCTCAAGGACAAGCTTTCCGAGCGTTTCACGAACGAAACAAAAGAGGACGAATCCGTTTCCGAGGAGAAGCTTTCTAAAATCGAAGAGCAAATCACAAAGGATTTCTCGGCCGCGGAAAGCGGGTCGGCATCCAAGATAAAGGAATCCCTCGACGCGATAAAGAGCAGGCTTTCGGAAAACTTCGACAAAAAACAGGAATCAGCCGAAGACGACTCAAAATCCGTGGAGCAAATCAGAAATTCCCTCAGCGCACTCAAGAGCAGAATCTCGGAGAATTTCTCCAAGGCAGAAGAGCAAAAGACAGACACCACAGAGATAAGGAATTCCGTCGCGGAACTGAAGAACAGGCTCTCGGAGAATTTCTCGAAAGCGGAAAACGCGCAGGAGGAAGAGATTCCGACGGTCTCGGCGATTGTGAACGAGTCGGAGAAGGCCGCACCAGAGGCGAAGTATGGAACCGAAAAGCCCGAAGTTGAAAACGAAGAGGACGAAGACGAGACAACCCCCGACGGAATGTTCGACAAATGGGGGCAGGACGAATCCTCCCCATCGAAGTAGCGACGACATCTGACAACGGCAATCACGGAAAAATTCGGCACGTTATTGGAAGATGGTCCGAGTAGCCGTCGCCCGAATAGATTTTGTACCTGTTCGGGCGTCCCTCGGAATCGCACCACTCGCCGAAGCCGCATACAGCGAATTCGGCAATTTCAGCGTTAGCCGAGAAGAAGTTGTCGATATACTCCCATGCGCCCTTGTACCAGTAGCTTCCGATTTCGGAAAGCTCTCCGTCGTCGCCGAACCACGGCGAGTGGACACGCGCTCCACCTTTCAGGACAACGTTGGCCACATCGCTTTTTTCATATTCGAATTCTTCTATCGAGCGGTTGAAGTCCCCGCACGCGAGAACACCCCGCCCTGCCGCGCAGGAATCCGAGACGAGCCTGGAAAGCTGTCTTTCCTGATGGTCGCGCCAGACCTCGCTCTCCTCCGCGCCGCCGCTCTTGCTCTTCCAATGGTTGACGAACAAATCGAGTTTCTTCTCCCCAAAAGAGAAAGTCGCCTTTATTATCGGACGCATGGACGGCTGGCTTTTCCCGAGCGATACGGAAAGAGAATGGACGGACACATCATCGATGGGTATCCTCGAAAGGATTCCGCATCCTATCGAGGCACCATCCTCGGCGGCGAAAAAACCGTACTTGTATCGACCGGAGAAGTCGAAAGAGCCTGCAAGCTGGTTCCGAATGTCCTGCAGCTGCCCCTCCTTCTCAAGCTCTTCCATCACAATTATGTCGCAGTCGAGCGTCCTTATCACGGAAGCGAGCCTTTCAAGTCGGACCTTGTATTTTTCCCTCGACCACCCGGATTTTCCGCTCCTGAATTCCTCATACTCGTTCCCATCGAATTCCCCGTCGAAGAACGTCTCAAGATTCCAGTTCATCACCGACACTCCCGAAGATGAATCCCCCTTCCCCCCAGAACACGAAACCGAAAGAAAAGCAACCCACGCAAAGACAACCGCACCAACGACATTTCTGATTCTCATAAAAACCCCCGCAATATACTTATCCCGAATTTCTCGTTTCCTGCAAAAACCCCAAATAATTTTTCGTTATCCCCACCAATGCGCAAGAATATTGCCCCCAACCAGCAATGCTTAGGACTCACAAGGACCTCGGCAACCAATGCGCGAGAATTGCTCCAAGCAATTCTCTGCGATGTTGCATCCAACCAGCAATTCTTAGGACTTAAAAGGACAACGGCAACATGAGTTCGTTGAGAAAAGCCTGTTTTATCATTAGAATTGAACGCAAATCCTATTTTTATCGAAGGTTTCTAGACTAATTATGGAAAACTCAAAAAGAACAGTCACTTGCGGAGAGCTTCGCAAGAGTGACAGCGGCAAGACAGTCGTCTTGAACGGTTGGGTCCACAGGAACCGCCTGCTCGGTGGACTTTCATTCATCCTTCTCCGCGACCGCTACGGCCTCACGCAGGTCGTGGTCGGAGACAAGGCTTCGGACGACGTAAAGAAAATCGCCTCATCATTGAAATCAGAATACTGCGTGGCAATAAAGGGAGTCGTCGCAGAGCGTTCGGAAAAAGACGTGAACAAGGACATGCCGACTGGCGAAATCGAAGTCGAGGCAGAGGAAATCGAAGTCTTCACGACATCGGAAGTGCTTCCGTTCCCAATCGACGAAGTGAGGCAGAAGGACGGCTCAATCGTGCTCCCGGCAGAGGAAATCCGCCTGAAGTACCGCTACCTCGACTTGAGGCGCGAACCTATGCAGAAGAACATCATCCTCCGCTCGAAGGTCACGTTCGCCACAAGGGAATACCTCACGTCAAAGGGCTTCCTCGAAATCGAGACACCGACGTTCATCAAGTCCACACCGGAAGGCGCGCGCGACTACCTCGTACCAAGCCGCGTCCATCCTGGAAAATTCTACTCTCTTCCGCAGTCTCCGCAGCTCTACAAGCAGCTTTTGATGGTCTCCGGATTCGACAAGTATTTCCAGATTGCCCGCTGCTACCGCGACGAGGACGCCCGCGGAGACCGCCAGCCGGAGTTCACGCAGATAGACATGGAGATGAGCTTCACGAACCGCGAGGAAGTCCTTGAGACCACAGAGGGAATGATGGGCTACATCTTCAAGAAGACGTTGAACTACGACCTTCCTGCGCACTTCGACAGAATCAGCTGGGACGACGCGTTCGACCTCTACGGAAGCGACAAGCCTGATTTGAGGTTCGACCTCAAGATGCAGGACGCGGCTTTCATGGCGGATTTGTCCGATTTCCAGGCGTTCAAGGCGGGTGCCGCGAACGCGGACCACAACATCGAACGCCACAAGAGGAGCGGACTCAAGGCCCTCGTTGTCAAGAACGTGGCCGACAAGTATTCAAGGAAGACAATCGAAGCTCTCGAAAACGTCGCGAAAATCAACCACGCGAAGGGATTGGCATGGATGAAGGTGAACGCCGAGGGAAAATTCGAGGGCGGAATCAGCAAATTCTACTCTGGAAAGGAAGATGAAATCTGCAAAAAGCTCGGAGCCGAGAAGAACGACCTCCTCCTGTTCGTGAGCGACGAGAAATGGCAGACGGCCTGCGTCGCGCTCGGAGCCGTGAGAAAGCAGCTCGGAAAGGACTTGAACCTCTACAATCCAGCCGACGAATTCCACTTCGCATGGATAATCGACTTCCCGTACTTCGCCTTCAACGAGGAGACAAACAGCTGGGAGACCGAGCACCACATGTTCACCCTTCCGCAGAAGAAATACTGGGACACGCTCGAAAGCGACCCGGGCGCCGTGAAGGGAGACCTCTACGACCTCGTCCTGAACGGCTACGAACTCGCGTCCGGCTCAATGCGTATCAACGACCCAGCCCTTCAGCAGAGAATCTTCAAGATTGTCGGCTACTCCGAGGAGCGCGCGAAGAAGGCGTTCGGCTTCCTCGTACAGGCGTTCAAGTTCGGCGCGCCGCCGCACGGAGGAATCGCTCCTGGACTCGACCGCTTGATAATGCTCATGAGGCACGAGGAGTCAATCCACGAGGTCATCGCGTTCCCGAAGAACAACCTCGCGGCAAGTCCGATGGACGAGTGCCCGAGCTTCGTGGACGAGCAGCAGCTTAAGGATTTGCACATCGCCTGCACCGAAAAGGAAGCGGAATAGCAAGGCCGATTTTAAAATCAAGAATCCCTCCCCTCCATGAAAACCACACGGAAGGAAGGGATTTTTTGTTTTATGTAAAAGTTTCAATCAGATATAAGACCCAATATTTTTGATTGAGACCAAATAGAATTTGGAAATATTGAAAATTCAGATTTGTGCTTGCGTATTATTCTCACAGGCTTATCTCTTGAATTGTCGGTGGTGTTCCGAAAGGTATGCTAACAAGGGGGGCTGAGCGTAGTCGAAGCCCGTTCATTGTCATGCAAAAACAGGTCATTTCGACTTCGCTCAATGACCGTTTTTATTTCAGCATACTTAGCGTAACATTCCCCTTTTTTCATCGTTCATAATCACTGCAAGGAAACTGTTTTCAGAGAAGAATCATACACAGCAAGAGGTTTATTACAAACTTTTGCTTTTTTTATGGCAACTCTAACGGCAGTTTCAGCACGCACATCCATCTCTATTTCGCTAGGAGTAAGAACTGATTTTTTTTCTTTGGAAGAGACAACGCTGACAACTCTTTCAATATTGCCAATTTTTACTTTCAATTGTTTCATAAAACCTCCTAAAAACCTCCTAATCCTTTTTCAAAATTTATTATACCACAAGAAACAAATCTCTTAATTAGAATCAAAATGTTGACAAATATTTTTCAGGAAGGACGAATTGAGGTTTTTCAGGTTGAATAGCCATTTATCTTTTGGGGGCTTTTCATTATATTCTTCTGATACTTTTTTCCGCACAGATGAAAAATCGTCTGTGCTTTTTTATTTTGGGAGATTGGCATTCTATGAAAAAACAAAACAAACTTCTAGGGACTGTGCTCCTCTTGATATGCTCGATGATTTGGGGGACGGCGTTCGTCTCGCAGAGTCTCGGAATGGAGAGCGTGGAAGGATTCACGTTCTCCGGCATAAGGATTCTGCTCGGCGGAATCTGCCTGATTCCGGTGGTCCTCATCGTGAACAAGGGAAAAATCGACAAAAAATCGGTGCTGTCGGGACTGGTTTTGTCGATTCCATTCTGCATCGCGTCGAACGTGCAGCAGTACGCTTTCAACTACACGCCGGCGGGGAAAATCTCGTTCATAACGGCGGGATACATGTTCTTCGTGCCGATTTTTTCGATTCTGTTGAAGAAGAAAATCCCGCCCGTGACATGGCTTTTCGTCACGCTCGGATTCGTCGGGCTTTATTTCCTCTGCATCGGCGAGAACGGATTCGGGGAAGTGAACAGGGGCGACGTCCTTTCGCTCGTGTGCGCGGTCTTCTTCGCCATCCAGATTCTGCTTGTGGAAAAATTCTCGGACATGGACGGGGTGACGCTCTCATGCACGCAGTTCATCTCGGCGGGACTGATTTCATGCGCGCTCATGTTCGTGTTCGAGGAGCCGAGAATGGAGAACATCAAGGCGGCCGCGCTCCCGATTCTCTACGCCGGAATCATGAGCTGCGGAGTCGCATACACGCTGCAGATTCTCGGACAGAAGCACACGCCGTCGACCGTGGCATCGCTTTTGATGTGCACGGAATCGGTATTCGGAGCGATATCCTCGGCATTGATACTCGGAGAGCGGCTTTCGGCCAGGGAGATAATCGGCTGTTCGATAATGATTGTCGCTATTGTCCTGTCGCAGATTTTTCCGCTGAAGAAGAAAGAGACTCCTTGAACTCAAGCAAATCCAACGCGCGCGTCATGGCCCGTCTCTTGTCCATTATCGAAATCGAATAGAACGAAAGAATCTGCTCCAGGCTGTAGTCCTTCGTCATCAACTCGGCGTTGAATATGAAGCGGAGCGCGACGCTCGAAGTGACTATCTCCGCTTCCATCGTCTTGAAGACGTGGGTGGCATAGCGCAACGCCAAGCCGGAATCGCGCTCGAACAGAGAGCCAACGTCGCCCAAAGTCTTGAACCCGAACCAGCCAAGGCTCTTGATGAAGCTGTCCGCGTCGAACGCTATCCTGTTCGTCTTGCAGATTTTTTCGAATTCGTCCAGATAGTTCTGTATCGTGTCGTTGCTGTTGGCGTATTCGATTATGGAGACGCGGTTGATTTCGATGTCGTCGGCATCCCCGTTGCGGATTTTCTCGGAAACGGACTTCAAGTACCCGGATATCTCGTTCCGCAAATCGCACGCCATGGCATCTGCTATCTCCATGAGGCTCGCCAGGCGCGAAAAGCTCCTCATGCACGATGTCGGCAAAGTGAAGTCGCTCTTGTAGCCTATGTCATGGTTGATTTCCGACCAGATGTGCTGCATTTGGGAGCGTATCTGAATCTCGAATTTTATCCCGTCGTAGTTTTTGAAGAATTTGCTGGAGCCTTTCACAGAACAGATGTAGTGCAGAGAGACGTAGCCGAATTCCCTGACCCCCAGCGTCTTGCGCTTGTCCACGGAATTCTTCCAGTCGATGACGAAAAGGTTCTGCAGCATCTCCGCCACCTTGTCGATTTCGTCCGAGTACATCGTTATTATCCTGACACCGAGAATGTCGGTCACGTCGTAGAGAGTGTCGTACTTTCCGTCCTTGAGCGAGAGCTTGCGCTTTAGGCTGTCCTCGCTCTTGATTCGGTGCGTCACTGAAACTGTATGGACATCCATCTTTCGGATTTCCTCAAGAATCAACTCCTGGACGACAAGCCCCAAATTCAAATAGGAATTTTTGTACTCATTGTACTGAAGGAGGATTAAAGTCGCTGCCGGTGACATGGTTCCCTATTTCTGCAAAGGAGCGTTCGCGTCCGATATGAACGCATTCTCGTATTCCTTGTACTTGCTCACCTTTGTGACGACAGACTCGGCCTCGCCCTTGTCGGAATACGGTCCGATTCTGACCCTGTACATGTTCTCCTTGGTCGTGGAGTTGGAAACATTCCTGTAGCCCTTCTTCTCCAAGTCCGTCCTTGCGGCGTCGGCTTTGCTCTTGTCGGAGAACGAACCGACCTGCACCCAGTATGCGTGCTTGAGAGAGGTGGACGACGAATAAGCCGATGAAGTTTTTGAAGAAGCGGCAGAGGACGAAGAAGAAGACTTCGCAGATGAAGAGGCTGATGAACTCTTTGAAGAAGAAGAAGAAGATGATGATGACTTCGCAGATGACGAAGAGCTTCCGGTCGAAGATGAAGTCTTCGCGCTCTCGATTTGGGCGGCCGTGAAGTCGTTTTTCGCTGACACGCTTGACGAAGACGACGAAGAAGAAATTTTGTTCAAATCAATCGTTGTAGGCTCGTTCGCGCCTGCGGCTTCCGCGTCTGAAGCGAAGACCGAATCGGCAAGGAGCGGATCGGACGGAGTGGAAGATGCGATGGCGGAGGAGTCGAACGACTTCATGTCGTCTAGGTCGAACGAATAGACATCGCTCGAAGCGTCGCTAGCGGCATCCAATGAAGGCTCGAACGGAGAGTCTGGAATATCCGAGACGGAAGAACCGTCGCTCAAAGACGCATCGGAAAACTGCTCGATTCCGTCCTCGTTCCATCCGTTGTCCGGATTGTATTCGGAAGAGTACGAATTGTCGCCCTTCTCCTTGTTCACCTCAGGAGAATACAAGACGACAGCGGCTCCGATGACTACGAGCAGGAAGATTCCCGCCGCCGCCATTATCCACAATGTCCTTCTCTGATTCTGGCTTCCAGGTCCTATGATTGGTTCGTCATGTCTCGCGTCACCCATAAATATCCCTCGATTTTTTCGTTGAAAGAGCGCGTTTTATTCCGCATTTTTCAATTCACAGATTTTTTTCATCAATTTTTCTTCAAGCGCACACAAGTCGCCCGTGTTATTGACTTTAAATGTATCGGCATTTGATTTTTTATATTTAGAGAAGAGATTCCTCTGCGACCAAAAGCGCTGCAGAATATTCAGGACGCTGATTCCGTCCCTCTTCCTCGCTCTTGAAAGCCGGGTCAAAACCGGAGCGTCGATGAAAACCACGGCATCGCATTTTTTCACGGAAGAGATTTTGTGGAGGACGGTGGCGTTCACGACCAAATCCTTCCCCCTGTTTCTTTCGATGAATTCAATTATCTTCCTGTCGACCTCCGGAAAGACGATGGACTCCTGCAAAGAGAGAAGCACCTTGTCGGCGAAGATGAGTTTTCCGAGAGCTCGCCTGTTCAAGGTGCCGTCGCCGTTCCGCAAGTCGATTCCTTTTTTCGCGGCGAACGGAGCGAACGTGGAAATGACCTTCTCCTGAAAATTCCGCTCCAGAAGAATCCCGTGCACAACCTTGTCCGCATCGATTGAGACGAAGCCGTGTTTTTCAAGGATGTCGGAGGCGGCGTTTTTTCCAGCCGCCATGCAACCAGTGACGCAGAGGACCATCAGTGGAATTCTCCCCAGTTTTTGCCGGTCTCAATCGAGACACGAAGCGGGACGGAAAGACGGAAGGCGTGCTCCATCTTGTCCCTCACGAGCGCGATTGTGTCTGAGACAGCCTTCTCGTCGTCGTCGCACTCGAAAATCAGCTCGTCATGCACCTGCAAAAGGAGCTTCGCCCCTGTCGGATTCGCCTTGAGAGCCTCGTCAACGTCCAGCATCGCCTTCTTCACGATGTCGGCCGCGCTTCCCTGAATCGGCGAATTCTTCGCCATCCTGATTGCGGCCTCGCGCACGTTCATGTTGGAAGCCGAAATGTTCTTTATCTCGCGCCGCCTGCCCGAAATCGTCGTGGTGAAGCCCGTGTCCTCCGCCTCCTTCACAGTCCTGTCGAAGAAATCCCTCACGCCGGAATAAATCTGGAAGTAAGCGTTTATGAAGTCGTTCGCCTCGCGGAAGCTGATTTTCAAGTCGTTTGAAAGCCGGTACGCGCCCATTCCGTACATGATTCCGAAGTTGAACGTCTTCGCGTTGCGCCTCTGCCCGGCAGTCACGTCCTCCATCGGAACCCCGTAGATGAGCGAAGCCGTGGATTTGTGCACGTCCACGCCCTCGTTGAACGCGGCGCAGAGATTCTCGTCGCCGCTCAAGTGCGCGAGGACGACAAGCTCAATCTGTGCGTAGTCCGCGCTGATGAGGATTTTGCCGTCGGCGGCCGTGAACGCGCTCCTTATCCGTCTTCCAGCTTCCTCGCGCACAGGAATGTTCTGCAGATTCGGCTCCCTGCTCGAAAGCCTGCCCGTGGCGGTTCCCGTCTGGATGAAGCTCGTGTGGATTCGCCCGTTCTCGTCGGCAAGCCCCGGAAGGGCGTCAACATAAGTCGACAAGAGCTTGCTTTTCCCGCGGAAGTCGAGGATTTTCTCCACGATTGGATTCCCCGAAAGCGACTTGAGCGATTCCTCGTCAGTGGAATAGGAGCCGGACTTGGTCTTTTTCTTCCCTTTCAACCCCATCTCGTCAAAAAGGACAGTTCCAAGCTGTTTTGTTGAAGAGATGTTGAACTCGTGCCCTGCCATCGAAAAAATTTCAGTTTCAAGCGACTTTATCGAAGACGAAAGCTCGACCGAATATTCTTGGAGTTTTTCCGGGGAGATGTGGATTCCCTCGATTTCCATTTTCGCGAGAACCGGAAGGACTTTCATCTCGCTGTCGAAAACAGAAGAGAGCTTGTTGTCCGAAAGCTCCCCGGAAAGTTCCGAGTAAAGCTGGAGCGTGAAGTCAGCGTCCTCCGCGCCGTAGTTCGCGGCGATGTCGAGGGGAACGTCGGCGAAAGACTTCCCCTTCTCCACGATTTCAGCGAATTCCACGCCCTTGAGCTTGAGATTCTTTTCAGAGAGGAATTCCAAAGAGAATGCGTTCTTCTCCGAGCGGTCTGGCTCCAGGACCCAGGCGGCAATCATCGTGTCGAAGATTTTCGCTTTTGAGGAAAAGAAGAAGTCGAACGAGCCGAAATCGACGCAGCCCGTACTCCCCTCTTTTTCACAAGCGGAATCGTCTTCAAACTCCGCGAACAAATCCATTTCGTCGTCGATTTTCCCCGCGCCCGCCTTGATTTTCGCATCCGCTTTTCCACCGCAGAAGCAGTTGTAGTAGAGCACCTCCAAATCGAATTTCGCGTTGTGCATGACAATCGTCACAGGAGAGTCGAAGAGTTTTTTGAGAGAATCGAAAGCGTCTTTTTTGCCGATGAGCGGAGCCCCGTTTCCGTTTACGACGAGGGGGACATAGATTCCGCTTCCCTTCTCAAAGCTCAACGAAAAACCGACAAGGCTGGCGGTTCGGGTTTCCAAGGAATCGGTCTCGGTGTCGAAGGCAACGACCGCCTTTTCGATTGCGCTATCGACGAAAGAAAGAAGCTCTCCCTTGTCGGTCACGCACTTGTAGCTCCCCTTGTTCCGAACGATGGCCTCCTCCTCAGAAAGAGTGAAAGCGTCGTCAGCCAAAGCGGCGAACAGCCCGGACACTTTCGGAAGGGAAAAAGACTTCAGCTCGTCCGAAGCGGCCTTGTAGTCGAAATCCGACACGAAAAACGCCCGGTAGTCGATTCCTTCATTCTCAAAATCCCCAAGAGGGGCGTCGTAGCGGAGGCTTATGAGTTCCTTGGAGAAGAACGCGTTCTCCCTGTCGGCGCGCACTTTCTCGCCGATTGCGCCCTTGATTTCGGAAGCGTGCTCGTAGAGTCCTTCGACAGAGCCGTACTGGGTTATGAATTTCACGGCGGTCTTGTCGCCAACGCCCTTCACGCCCGGAACATTGTCGGCGGTGTCGCCGGTGAGGCTCAGCACGTCGCAGATTTTCGACGGAGGAACGCCCCATTCCTCAAGAACGCCGTCGGAGTCGACCTCCTCCCACATCTTGGTCTTGTCCTTTTTTCCCGGACGCAGGATTTTCACGTTGTCGTCCACCAGCTGCAGAAGGTCCTTGTCAGCGGAGAGGACAAACACTTTCACACCGTCGGCGGCGGCCTTCTTCGCGAGAGTCGCAATCACGTCGTCGGCCTCGAATCCTTCCGCGCGGATTGCCGGCATCTTGAGCGAGGAAAGCACATCCTCTATCCACGGGAACTGCGCCTTCAAGTCGTCGGGGGTCTCCGCGCGGTTCGCCTTGTACTGCTCGTATTTCTCGTGGCGGAACGTCGGGGTCTTGGAATCCAGGGCGACGACCATCATGTCGGGTTTGAGGTTCTTGAGGGTGGAAGCCAGATTGTTGAAAAAACCGTGGACGGCGGAAACATTCTCCCCGTTCTTGTTGGTGAGAGGCCTCTTCATGAAAGCGAAATATTCCCTATAGATTAGTCCATAGCTGTCCAATATAAATATAGTCTTGCCTTTGATATCAGTATCCATAACATTCCAATTATACACGAACAGACTTCCATGATAAAATAAGAAACTGGAGAATGTTATGCGCAATTTTAGAAAGCTTTCAATGGCTGGAACCGCGGTCATAATGGCGGTGGCGGCGTTTTTGCTCGGCTCGTGCGAGAAGAAGCAGCTTGAACCGGAATCGAAGGAAGTCTTCGGGTCGATATGCATGGTGAACCTTTACGAAAGCGGCACGGAAAAACTTTACGAGGAGATTTTCAACAGGCTTGAGGAAATCGAAAGAGTTTTTTCCACCGACGAAAAGGCGAAGGAAGCTTCAAGCCGGGTCTTCCAAGTCGGCAACGAATCAAAGAAATATACGTCGATGAAGGGGTTCGCCATCGAGGAAATCAAGGGAATGGCGAAAAAGTCGCATGCGGACTGCCTAATCGTGAACCTGAACGGAAAGGTGCTTCTGCGTGGAGAGAAAAGCGACAAAACACCGTGGAAAGTCGGCATAAAGAACCCCGCGAACCCGAACGGGATGTCCATCGCGATAATAACGGGTCTCACAGACACATCGATAATGACGAAGGCGGAATTCGCGGACGAGATTGGCACCGGGAAAAAGTATCCGTCGGTGACGGTCATAGGCTCCGACAGCATATACGCAGACACTTGCAGCTCCTACGTGTTCGACTTGCTCAACAAGGTCGGAGAGACTAGAAGGGACAAATCCTCGGTGGAAAAAATCGAAGAGATTTGCGAAAAGCTGAGGAGGATTGAGAACAAAATCGTAATCGTCGACTCCGACGGAAGGATTTTCGCCTCGAAGGAGCTTGAAGGCTACATAGGAGCGAGCCTCGACGACTACGAGATAGTCTTCAGGTGAATCAGATGTAGTGCCTTATGTCCGTGTGGTCGATTGTCTTCATCTTCACGGCCGTTATGTAGCTTGCGTATATCGCGCTCGTCACGTCGAATATCGCGGCGAAGGAGCAGAGCACGGGCGCGGCGGGACGGAGAAGCAGGTATCCCGCGGCGACGCCTCTTCCGTACATGGTGCAGAGGAGCGTGAGAGCCACGAAAGTGCCGCCGGAAGGAATCGCGCACAAGATGAACGATATGAAGAACGAACTTGTGAAGAGCCAAACCACGTCGTCCACCTTTATTCCGAGTTTCGAGTACGAGCGCAGAATCGTCACGAAGCAAATCGCCATCACGAGCGCGGTCCCTCCCCTGCTGAATATCGAGAAGAGAGGGAACGTCATGCTGTTCGTCTCGTCGCGTATTCCAAGGCTCTCGCGGCCGTGCCTCATGTTCACCTGCATCGCAAGGTTCGTGTCGCCGGAGAAGAATGCGGCGAGAATGGGCGTGATGCTGGCGTAGAGGACATGGAACGGGCGGGGGTCCTTGCAGAGGATTCTGATGAGGAGCGGACAGAGGATGCACGCGAAAATCACGAAATCCACAAAGACCACGGCTGTGAGCGGAAGGAAAATCTTCGTCTCGAAAAACGCCTTCGTCGATATGAGCCAGTTGCAGGCAATCGCTATCATTCCGACAGAGAGCCATTCGACCACAAAACTCAATATCGAATAGCATATTTTTGAGGCGGCTTCCAGGAACGTCACGACCGGCTTCGCGATTTCCTTCTCGGCCGCGCATCCGAATCCGGCGAACGCGGAGAAGACGAAAAGCGGGAGCAGGTAAACGCCGTCCCGGAGAGAGTCGAACCCGGAGAACGGGAAAATCTGCATGAGAAGCTCTTTTATGGAAATGTCCGGCAGCTCCGTCATCTTCTCGCCCGTTATCGGGATTCTTGGAAGCTCCACAATCAAAGCGGAAGCCACTCCGAGGACGAGAAGAACAAGAGTGAAGACGATGAGAAGCCCGACAGACCAGGAGAGGGTCTTCAAAAAAGTCTTGGAATCCTTCAGCCTGAAAAACGCGTACGACGCGCTGAAGAAAAGCAGCGGAGCCAACGCATAACGTCCGAAGCGAACAGAGAATTCCGAGAACGAAGTCATGAAGTAGTTCACGACAGGAGTGTTCAACGGAAGAATGAAATAGGCGGCAATGCCGAGGGCGATGCCAATCAAATATTTTATCCAAACTTTCATAGACACAAATTATATCAAATATGCTTTTACTTGTGGTATAATCAATGAATCATGGAAAGAACACTGTTGATAGCAGGCAAAGAACTTCCAGACGGAGAAAGTTTTGCATCGGGCGCCGTTGCGAGCGGAAGGAAGACAATAATAACGAGGAACCACACAGACGAGTCGGCATCGGCTCCGAACGGCACTACGGCCGTGACATGGAACAGGCCGTCCGCCCTTTCAGCGCGCTCTGTCGTATTGAAGGCGTTGAACGAGTGCGGACATCTTGACGAGTGCGTCATAATCTTCGACGAGAAATTCTTCATCGAGAAGTACGGAAGCGCAGATGGAACGGCGGAGAACGTCAGGGTGATAGAGGAGTTGATTTCAAGCTACCAGTACATGACGATGGAGGCAATCACAAGGGCGTTGAAGAAGAACAAGATGGATTTTTCGACATCGGCCGAGACCGACAAGAGAAAATTCAGAATCGTCTTCCTGCACAAGACTTCTCCATCTCTTTCGGAATGCGTCGTGTCCAAGCTGACAGCGAAGCCTTCCACTCCGTTCATCTCCACGGCTTCGCAGGCGTTCAAGACATACGCCCAGAACATCGCCGCGGCAAACATCGAAAACGAGGACATGGACTTCATCCTCGTGAACTGCGATCCATCGAACGAACTATACACCAACGACAACGCGCTTTCGTCTTGGCTTTTCAGCTACATCGCCGCTGTAGACGCGCTCAAGAGGCCGCTCACGGTGAAGCAGCGGCTCACATGGACGAAAGCCGGAACAAAAAGCCCGGGCGCGTTCGGATTCTTCGGATAAGCCGGCGGCCGAAAAGGCGGCTTCCCCAAAAAACAGAGGTTCCAGATGGAGATAGACTACAGATTCGTTTTTGTTTGCGTTTTCAGAATAGCCTTGAGCTTCATGTCAGGCTCCGTGCTCGGTCTTGAGAGGAAATTCAGGCAGCAGGTCATAGGGCTCAGGACGCTCATCCTGATTTCGGAGGCGGCAACACTTTTGGGAATGCTCTCGCTCTTCGTCCCGAACGTCATGCCCGGAGACGCGGAACGAATCGCGGCGCAGGTGGTGAGCGGAATCGGATTCCTCGGCGGCGGCGCGATAATGAAGCAGGGGCTGAACATAAAGGGATTGACGAGCGCGGCAATCATCTGGGCAACGGCCGCTATAGGGCTTTCCATCGGAATGGGATTCTACATTCCCGCGCTCATCTGTCTGCTGGTCTCTGTGCTTTCGCTCGTGACGCTCGAACGTTTCGAGGACAGGCACTTTCCGACGGTCCGCGTGAAGTCCCTCCACCTGACGTTCGAGCTTGACGGAGAGAAGAAACTGGACATGGAGGCGGTAAAATCCGCCATCGAGAAACACGGTTTCATCATCTCCGACTTCAACATGAGCAGGATAATCGCAAACGACATCATGATTCTCCACTACTCCGTGAAGGCTCCACGCAAAAACGATTTCTCAGAACTAATAACTGAACTCGGAGAAGTCGGAAAACTTTCGGAATTTTCGATAACGGACTAGAGAAGCCTACTGCACGCTCGACTTGCGCCAAACGAGTTATCAGAATATCAAGGAACAAAATCATGAAAATACTGATTCTTAACGGAAGTCCCCGCAAAAACGGCAAAATCTCCCAGTTGCTTCACACCGCCGAAAAAGCCCTGCTGGAAAAAGGCGATTCTGTCTCATTCATCGATATTTCTTCTATTAAATTCAAGCCCTGCGTTGCTTGCATGGCTTGCCGCTCAAAAGGAAGCTGCGTTCTTCCCCAGGATGATGCCCACCGTGTCGCCGAAGAAATCAAAAACTGCGACGGAATCATCGCGGGAAGCCCGGTCTATTGGGGAAACATAAACGGCCAGTTAAAATGCCTTTTTGACAGGCTGGTTGCCTCAATGATGGGTGAGTCAAAACACGGCATTCCGCTCCCGCTTCACAAGGGCAAAAAAGCCGTCATCATCACATCCTGCACAACGCCTTTTCCATTCAACATTCTTGCAGGCCAAACGACAAAAGCCGAAAAAGCCCTCAAAGAAATACTGGGCTATTCAGGCTTCAAAGTCACAAAAAAAATCCGTCTGGCCGGAACAAAGGGCATTGAAGAAGTTCCTGAATCAGCCTTGAAAAAAGCCCGAAAGTGCACGGAGGTGTTTTAGAAAATTTTTAGGCAATGCACACTGCAGGAGAGTTTTTTTTATTTTTCTCGTAATGACCTTTCCACGGACACAGCGAATGGGTGGAGGGCATCCAGAACGGCTCGTACAGGGACTGGATCGAGAAGAACTACAGGGAGATGGGGCGGTAGCATGGTCTGGGTAATCGGCCGCAACGGGATGCTGGGTTCGCAGGTCTGCCGCACCCTTTACGGCGCATGCGCGTGGTTTTGGCACAAGGTGTTCAAGTGATATCCCTTTTCATTGTAAAATTCCACCATACAATTTATCATATTGACCATGAAAGGAATAATTCTGGCAGGCGGTTCCGGCACCCGCCTCTACCCCATAACGAAGGCGGTCTCCAAGCAGATTCTGCCAATCTATGACAAGCCGATGGTGTACTATCCACTCTCGTGCCTCATGCTGGCGGGAATCCGCGAGGTTCTCATTATCTCGACACCCCGCGACATCTCGCTCTTCAAGGAGCTTTTCGGCGACGGCGCATGGCTCGGAATGAAGTTCGAATACGCGGTGCAGGACAAGCCTCGGGGGCTTGCTGACGCATTCATCGTGGGCGCGGACTTCATCAGGGACGACGACGTTGCCCTCGTTCTCGGCGACAACATATTCTATGGGCAAGGATTTTCAGACAGTCTCTCAATGGCGGTCGAGCGACTCAATAAAAAAGCAGGCTCCACAATATTCGGATATTACGTCAAAGACCCGACAGCATACGGTGTCGTCGAGTTCGACACAGAAGGAAAAGTTCTAGGAATAGAAGAAAAACCTGAAAAGCCGAGATCGAATTATGCGGTGCCTGGACTTTACTTCTATGACAATGAAGTGGTGAACATCGCAAAAAGCATAAAGCCTTCCGCCCGAGGCGAAATTGAAATCACGGCGGTAAACAACGAATACCTAAAAAAAGGAAGGCTTTCAGTAGAAATTTTGGGACGAGGACTTGCGTGGCTCGACACGGGAACATATTCAGGTCTTCAGGAAGCATCAAACTACGTCGCGACGATTCAAAAACGGCAAGGGCTTTATGTCGCATGCATAGAAGAAATCGCCTATCGAAACAAGTGGATTTCAAAAGAATCTCTCCTAAAAATGGCCGACACTTACAAAACAGACTACGGTGAGTATTTGCGATACATCGCGGAGCAGTAGGTTCATGTCATATCAGTTTAAAAAGTGTCGAACGGCAGATGGAAGAGAATTTCAAGGATTGTATGAAATTCAGCCCCAAGTTTTTTCCGACAGCAGAGGTTATTTTTTTGAACCATACAATGAAGCGGAATTTTTTGCGGCAGGTTTCAAAATGAAGTTCGTGCAGGACAATCAGAGTTTTTCAAGCAAAGGTGTCTTAAGAGGCATGCATTTTCAGACAAAGCACCCACAAGGAAAACTTGTGAGAGCTATTTCTGGAAAAATTTTCGACGTGGCAATCGATTTGCGAAATCAAAGCCTCACATTTGGCGAATATTATGGCGTTGTCTTGGACAGCAGCAAGCAAAACATGTTTTATCTTCCAAAAGGTTTTGCCCACGGCTTTCTGTCATTGACAGACAACTGTGTTCAGTCCTACAAGTGCACGGACTTCTACGACCCCAAAGGCGAGGGCGGCCTCATGTGGAACGACAGCGCAATCGGAATCGACTGGAAGGGAGTCGCGCCGGAAATCGAGCCGCTGCTTTCCGAGAAAGACGGAAGACACCCGGCGTTCGACTTGAACGGAAAGTACTTCAGCATGGACGGAAAGTGGCTGGGGAAAACGGAAAATTGAAAACGGAAAATTGAGAAGGGAAAGCTGAAAAAGGGAAAAATTCATGAAGAGACGATTGAGGAACATACTTGTAACAGGCGGCTGCGGGTTCATCGGCTGCAACTTCATCCATTATCTGTTCAACCTCAGCAGCAGCGGGACGGATTTGTTCGGCGACGCGGACTTCTCCGGGCGTGTGGTGAACGTGGACTGTCTCACGTACGCCGGGAACATCGAGTCGCTGAAGGACGTGGAGGAGAAATACGGGGAGTCGGCTTCGTCCGGCAACCAGCGGTATTTCTTTGAGAAAGTCGACATCTGCGACAGGGCGGAAATCGAGCGGATTTTCAGGCAGTACGACATCGACACGGTGATCCACTTCGCGGCTGAGAGCCACGTGGACCGCTCGATCTTGGGACCGGAGGCGTTCATCAGGACGAACGTCACGGGAACGTTCACTCTCCTCGACGTGGCGCGGAACTACTGGGGCTGCTCCCTCGACAACGCGCGGGACGACGTTTTGTTCCACCACATCTCAACAGACGAGGTCTACGGCTCGCTGGGGGAGACCGGCTACTTCACTGAGACCACACCCTACGACCCGCGCTCTCCGTATTCAGCAAGCAAGGCAAGCTCCGACCACATCGCCATGGCGTACTGGCACACGTACGGACTTCCAGTCACGCTCTCGAACTGCACGAACAACTACGGTCCGTTCCAGTTCCCCGAGAAGCTCCTGCCGCTCATGATTTCGAACATAAAAGACGGAAAGAGCCTCCCGGTCTACGGCGACGGAAAGAACATCCGCGACTGGATTTACGTGGAGGACCACAACCGCGGAGTCTGGGAAATCGTGAAGGAATCCCCCGCGGGAGAGAAATGGAACCTCGGCGGCGAGAACGAATGGCAGAACATCAGGCTCCTGAACACCGTAATAGACTTGGCGTCGAAGGAGCTAGGAAAGAATCCCGACGACGCAAGGAAGGCAGTGACTTACGTGAAGGACAGGCCCGGCCACGACAGGCGGTACGCAATCGACTGCACCAAGGCGAAGGAGAGGCTCGGCTGGCGGCGGAGGATGAGCTTCGAGGAGGGCCTGCTTTCCACCATCAGATGGTACCTCGGACACAGCGAATGGGTGGAGGGCATCCAGAACGGCTCGTACAGGGACTGGATTGAGAAGAACTACAGGGAGATGGGGCGGTAGCATGGTCTGGGTAATCGGCCGCAACGGGATGCTGGGTTCGCAGGTCTGCCGCACCCTTTCGGAAAACTGTATTGAATTTCTCGGCACGGACAGCGACGTGTCGATCCTCGATTATGGGGCGCTCGAAGGTTTCGCTTTCGGAAAGGGCGTCTCCTTCATCATGAACTGCGCGGCCTACACGGCGGTTGACAGGGCGGAAAGCGAGGCGGAGAAGGCACGCGCCCTGAACGCGGACGGTCCCCGGAACATCGCGCGCCTAGCGAAGAAACTCGGCGTCCCATTCATCCACATCTCGACGGACTACGTGTTTGGCGGTGCCTCGGCTCCTCTCGGCAACCGGATTCCGTATACGGAAGACATGCCCGTGAATCCGATCGGAGTTTACGGCGCGACAAAAGCGGAGGGCGAGAAAGCCGTCGCCGAAGAGACGGGCGACTTCTACATCCTCCGCACGGCTTGGCTCTACGGCTGGAGCGGAAGGAACTTCGTCTACACGATGATACGCGCCATGAGCACGCACGAAAGCGTGAAAGTCGTGAACGACCAGAAGGGGACCCCGACGAACTGCGTCACGCTCGCAACCGTGATTCTGAGAATCATCGAGAAGCGGACGAAGGGCGAGGAAGTTCCCAACGGAATCTACCACGTCACCGACTTGGGCGAGACGACCTGGTTCGGCTTCACGAACGAAATAAGGAAGCAGGCTTTGGAAAGGGGAATCCTCACGAACAAAGGCTGCGCCGTTAACCCGTGCAGCACGGACGAGTACCCGACACCTGCGAAGCGGCCGGCGTATTCCGTGCTCGACAAGACGAAGGTGCAGGAGACGCTGGGGATTAGGCTGCCTGACTGGAGGGAGTCGCTCGCGGGATTTTTGGGAGCGGGATGTTTGATGGGGAGAGGATAAAGTAGCTCTTTCAACATGCGAAAAATCGGCGGAAACGGTGAATCATTCTCGATTTTCATATAAAATGTCTCTCTTATGCAAAACAGATTTGAAAATCCATTGATAGTACAGAGCGACAGGACAATATTGCTCGATGTCCACGCTCCAAGGGCGGACGAGTGCAGGCAGGCTCTCGTACCCTTCGCGGAACTCGAAAAATCGCCGGAGCACCTGCACACATACAAACTCACCCCGCTTTCACTTTGGAACGCCGCCGGAGCCGGATTCACGCCGGAAGACGCAATCAGCGTCCTGAACGAATACTCGAAATACGACGTGCCGCAGTCGGTCGAAGTCTGGATACAGGAGACGGCAGGCAGATTCGGGAAACTCAGGCTGGTCGAGGGCTATTCAATCGAAGTGCCAAAGAAATTCGACAAGGACGGAAATCCGAGCGAGGAGACAGTCAAGGAAGAATATCTCTACATGGTGACCGACAGCCAAAACGTCTTCAGGGAAATCAACGCTTCAAGAGTCGGGAAAAAATATCTGCAGATGGCGGAATACAAGGAACCGGAAAACCCGAAGACGACGCTCACGGAGAACGAGAGGAAATTCTGCTTCAGTCTGCCGCTCACGCTGAGGGGAACCATAAAACAGGAGCTTCTGCAGATGGGCTGGCCTGTGAAGGACGACGTTCCGATGGGCGACGGAGAGCCGCTTGAGATAAATTTGCGCGAGACGACGCTTTCGGGAAAACCGTTCGCAATCAGACAGTACCAGAAGGAGGCCGCCGAGTCGATTGTGGGCGACAAAGGCCCCGGAACCGGATTCGGCACAATCGTGCTTCCATGCGGAGCCGGAAAGACGATTGTCGGCATGACCACGATGAGCCTCTTGAAGACGAACACACTCGTCATCACGACCAACATCAGCGCGGTGCACCAGTGGATAGACGAACTTCTGGACAAGACGAACCTGACGCGGGACGACATAGCCGAATACACGGGTGAGTCGAAGACCATAAAGCCCGTCACGGTGGCGACCTACCAGATTCTCACATGGAGACCGGAAAAGGAAGGGCCGTATCCGCACTTCTCGATTTTCAAGGAAAGGAACTGGGGGCTCATCGTCTACGACGAAGTGCACATGCTCCCGGCACCGGTCTTCCGCGTCGTGGCGGAAATACAGGCGGTCAGGCGAATCGGCTTGACGGCCACGCTCGTGAGGGAGGACGGCTGCGAGGGGCACGTATTCTCGCTCGTCGGCCCCAAAAGATACGACGTGCCGTGGAAGGATTTGGAGCATTCGGGCTTCATCGCGACGGCGGAATGCATAGAAGTCAAAGTGAACCTCCCGGAAAGCATGGAAATCGACTACGCAGTGGCGGAACAGAGGAAGAAGCACAAGATTGCGAGCGAGAACCCGGCGAAGCTTGATTTCGTGAAGGCTCTCGTGGAGAAATCCCCCGACGACAAGATTCTCGTCATCGGACAGTACATCGAGCAGCTCAACCAGATAGCGAAGATGCTCTCCTGCCCCATAATCACTGGAAAGACCCCGAATTCTGAAAGGGACGAAATCTACAGGAAATTCAGGACGAGCGAGATAAAAGTCCTAGTGGTCTCGAAAGTCGCCAATTTCGCAATCGATTTGCCGGACGCTAGCATGGCAATCCAGGTGAGCGGAACGTTCGGAAGCAGGCAGGAAGAGGCGCAGCGGCTCGGAAGAATTCTGCGCCCCAAGGAAAGGAAATCCAGATTCTTCACGCTCATAACAAGGAACACGGTGGAAGAGGAATTCGGCTCGAACAGGCAGAAATTCCTCGCGGAACAGGGCTACTCGTACAGAATCGCCAGGTGCGAGACCGTGGCGGACTTGGACGAGGAACTTGAAGAGAAATTCTGCCTGAACTAGGAAAAACGGAGAAAAAATGGACAGGGAACAAGTGCAAAACGCGCAACGGATACTCGAATGGAGAAAATCAATAGAGAAGATGCCTGACAACCAGTTCTTCGAATTGATGCGCATGTACATAGGAGAAGTGAAGACTCCGTTCAACAAGCACAAATTGATAGAAGAGCTAAGCGTATTTTTGCGGAAGATAGAGAACAAGGAAAAAATCGCAAAGCTCCTGAGCGAATCCGACATGAGCGTGATAGCCGCGGTGAAATTCATAAGCAACGCGACGACCAAAAAAGTCACGACATTCTTCGGAGGGACGTTCACGTTCTCAAAGCTCTACGAGAGAATCATCAACCTTGAAGAGAGGCTCATACTCTACCGGCACGAGGAAGACGGAAAGGAATACCTACGCGTGAACCCGCATTTGGACGAAGTTTTCGACAAAATCATCACAAAGTCCATCCTGGTGAAAAAGGCGAACGTCATCAACGAGAACAAGAGCCAGTATTTCAGGCTCTCGCCGGAGCTTCTGGCGGCGTTCGCCTCGTTCGTGGGTGGGAATCCGAGCCTGTGCAAAGCCGACGGAACATTCAAGAAAAAGACCGCAGCCCTGCTCGAAGAGATGTTCGGCGACAACTCAGGCCCGCTCTTTCTCGTGAAGCAGGCGTTCGAGAACCTGTCGATTCTCGTTGAGGACGAAAACGGAAAATCATCAATCGACAAATCAAAATTCATCTCGTTCTCGCGGCTTCCAGAAACGGTGCAGCACGCGTACATCGCAGTCGCGTCCCAGGGGCGATTCTCAAGGGCTTCCCTCACCCAGCAGGCGAAACTTCTAATCGAGACGATTCTGTCAATCCCGGAAAGCGGATACACGAGGGAGAACCTCCTCCGCTCGGCTTTCATAAAGTCGGGGAAGAAAAAGGACAACACGGGAGAGTCGGCGTTCGGAGCGCGCGGACGGTTCGCGAGCATACTCCAGAGGGCGAAGGAGAGGGAAGCCGAGGACGCGGACGAAAGCAGGAAAACGGCAACAGAGGACAACGACACGATTTTTTCGACGATGGACAGGCTCCTCGACTCTGCACAGGAACTCGGACTTCTTCGCATAAAGGGGATAGAGAAAGGCGGAATCGACGTCCTTGAGGCCGGTGAAGGGCTAAGGAAAGGACTTTTCCAGAATTTTTCGGGAGCGGAGGAGCGGAAAGTCCTGAACATAGACGCGGCATACAACGTCCTGCTTTTTCCTGGACTCCCGCTGGAGAGCCTCATTCCGCTGACAGAAATCCTCGACTTGAAGAAATTCGACACGGCAGTTTCGTTCGAGCTTACCAAAAAGTCCATCATGCGGGGATTCGACTCCGGCATGGACGAAAAAAGCGTTGTCTCCACGCTTCAGGCGCACTGCGTCCACGACCTTCCGCAGAATCTCCTCGTGTCCATCGACGACTGGAAGAAAAGCTATTCCTCCGTTGCGGTATACAAGGGCTACATCCTGAAAGTCGCATCCGACAACCCCGCCCTCTCCGAGAAAAACCCGAATTTCGCGAAGCACATAGTCGAGACTCTCGCGCCGGGAATTTTCCTTCTGGACGTTTCGACCGACGAAGAGGCCAAAAGAATACTTGAATCGAGCGGAAAGGACTTCGCGGCGAAAATAAGGAGCGCGGAGCCAAAGAAGGCTTCGGAGGACTTCCCGATTCTGAGGATAGACGACGCTGAAAACGGAGACGGCGGAGATGGAAGCGGATTTCTGGTTCCGACATCCGACGACGAAAGGAAAGCGCATTTCGACAAACTCAGGGGCGCGCTTTCGTCGATGAAGGAGAGGGAGGAGCTGACCCAGGAAGAGTACGAATGCCTCCTCTTCCGAGTGAACAGGAAAATCGTCCTGGACGAATCCCAGCTCAAGAAAGAGAGCGTCAAATTCGCAAAACTTGAGGCGACCGGCATGGACTTCCCCGGCAAAGTGCACATAATCGAGCAGGCCGTGGCGGACAGAAGCACGATAGAAATCACGTTCATGTCGAGCGAAAACCCGGAAGGCGTTCTGGCTACAGGAATCCCAGTCTCCACCGAAAAATCCGACGACGACGTGACCGTGACCGTGAAGATGACCGGCACGAGCGTTATGAAAAACTTCTCAATAAGCCAGGCGAGCAAGGTCAGGCGAGTCTACAGCTCGGCGTTCTCGTGAGGAAAACGGTGCTTCGACTTCGCTCAGCAACCATGCTTCGGCTTACCTCGACTCCGCTCGGTAACCGTCGCTCAGCAACCGGCTTGTTCATTGAGCGGAGCCGAAATGCGGTCATTGAGCGAAGTCGAAATGCGGTAATTCCGAACTTGTTTCGGAATCTGTGATAGGGCTTTGAAAAGGAGGAGGGAAAATGGCGAAGACAATCGACTCAATTGTTTATTCGGACGACATGAATGAAGTTCTGGGAGTTGAAAGCAAAAACATGAAGACCGCCCGCATTGCCGACGGCGTTCACACAATCGGCATAAACGCGTTCGCTTCTTGCACCCAACTTGAAGAGATTTTTCTTCCGAGCGGACTTTTCCGTGTGAAAATGAGAGCGTTCGCGAACTGCGCATCGCTTTTGAAAGTGCACCTTGCCGACGACATGACGTACTTGAAGGCGACTTGGTTCAAGGACCTGCCAAAGCAGTATGAACTCATCTGCAATGAGAAAAGCGAAACGTTCAAGATAATCAAGCGAAGCATGAAGCTAAAAGCGCACGTCAGGTCACTCGCCCTGTCATACGCGAAAAGCGAAAAGATAAAGCAGGTGCAAAGCGCAAGCATTGACGCCCTTCTTTCTTCTTTGCTTTCAAAAGTCGAAGGCTCGTTTTATGAGATTTTGTCCGCCCGAAAAACAGCGATTGTCGTTCTCGTTCAGATTGGAAAAAACTGCGGTTCGTTCAGGTTCGGCACGGACAGTTCAAAATGGCTTTCAAAAATCCAGAAAATCATCGAAATCCTGGGCGATCAAGAAAAAGAGGGCGCAGAGATTTACAAGGAACTGAAAGAGAGCAAACTTACCCTATCGGAGTTGACCTCGGCGGGATATGTTTACACAAGCGCGGACGCTTCTGGCAATTTCAATCTGTTCATGAGAGGAACGCTGAAAGGAGCTTTGAAGGTCACAGGAAGCAACACTTTTTCGATATTCGGAGCGCGCTCAATCGGCTACAACGCCTCCTCCTGCGTTCGGGAATTTTCGTCGGTCGTGCTTGGTGCAGGGCTTGAAAAAATTGAGGCGACAGCGTTTCAGAGTTGCCTAAAACTGTCGTCAATCACCATTCCTGAAGGCGTGAGAGTAATCGATTTCGCATCCTTTGCGGCATGCACTTCTCTCACGTCGATTTCCCTGCCCGAAAGCGTGGAGGTGATAGCAGCTTATGCTTTCCAGTTTTGCTCGTCGCTTTCCTCGATTAACATTCCAAAAGCGATAAAGAGAATCGGTGGAAATGCATTCCAAGACACAAACATCGCGAATCTAGGCGCTCCAATCCACATCCAAAACGATGACGGCGATATCGTAGAGTTCACGATAAAGGACTCTCTCGCGGTTGAGAACAAGACTCTTGTTTACGCAACCACAAATATCCGGGAACTTGTCGTTCCAAGCGGCATCGAGGAAATCGCGAGCTTCGCTTTCCGGAACTGCAAGTCCTTGGAGCGCGCAAGGATTTGTGAAGGCGTCAAGAAAATCGGGAGTGGCGCGTTTGAGGGCTGCACGAACCTGAGGGAAGTATCGCTTCCTGATTCCATTGAACAAATCGAAGATTTCATTTTTGACGACACAGCGATTGTCAATCTTGGAAAAACGTATCGCGTCAAGTCCGCAAAAATCAGAAACAAAGGCAGAGTCGTGGACTTTACGATAAGAGACGGCTTTGCGATGCAGGACGACAAGCTCGCCTACGTTGCCTTCAACAAGTGGAATCTCTTGCTTTGTGAGGAGACTTTCGTCATCAAAGACTTTGTGAAGCATATCGGCTCTCTTGGAGGTTCGTGCAAGACAATCACGAGCCTGTTTATTCCCGCAAGCGTCGTGTCAATCGATTTCGGCGCGCTCAGAGAATGCAGAATCCTTTTCACAATCAAATACGGCGGAACAATGGCGCAGTGGAAGGCAATCGAAAAAGAAGACGGCTGGAATTTGGACGTGAACGCAAAGAGCGTCAAATGCACAGACGGCGACGTTGAATTTTAGCCCCCGTCATTCCGAACTCGTTTCGGAATCCGCTGAATTAAAGTAGATGTTGAAACAAGTTCAACATGACAAAGAATGGAGAATTGAAAGATGTGCTTCGACTTACCTCGACTCCGCTCGGTAACCGTCGCTCAGCAACCAGGAAACGGAAAATTGATAATGGAGAATTAATAGATGAAAACTGAAATTGAACAGGCGGGAATTAGTGCGCCTTATGCAATAAGTGGCGATGAGCAGCAAGCAATAAACGGAGATACACTTGAAGAAAAAATAGTTTCTCTTGTAAATGCTTCTAAAGTGAAAGTTGCAGTTGCTGTTAATGCAACTCTCACTGAATTGTATTGGAATATTGGAAAACTCATAAATACAGCTGTTCTGGAAAACAAAAGGGCAGATTATGGTGCGCACATCGTCGAGAATATTTCAAAAACGCTTACTCAAAAATTCGGCAACGGCTGGAGCGTAAAGCAAATACATAGATTTATGCAGTTTGCAAAAGAATTCGACAGAGAAAAACTCGCTACAGTGTGGCGACAATTAACGTGGAGTCATATAAAGCAGCTTTTGCCGATGGACGACCCTCTCAAGCGTGATTTTTACATTGAGATGTGCAAAATGGAAAATTGGAGCGTCCGCACACTTTCCGAGCGTATCGACAGTATGCTTTACGAGCGCACTGCAATTTCCAAAAAGGGCGAACTTACAATAAAAAACGAGCTTGCCAAGCTAGAAAATGCAGAGAAACTTTCGCCAGACCTTGTTTTTCGCGACCCGTATCTTTTGGATTTCCTTGATTTGCACGATTCATATTCAGAAAAAGATTTGGAGAACGCCATAATTGCAGAAATGGAGAATTTCATTCTTGAAATGGGAACTGATTTTGCGTTTATGGCACGGCAAAAACGGATTACTGTTGACAATGAAGATTATTATATCGACCTGCTTTTCTTTCACCGCCGTCTAAAATGCCTTGTGGTGATAGAGCTGAAACTTGGTGCATTCAAGGCTCAGTATAAGGGACAAATGGAGCTTTATCTGAACTATCTTGAAAAGAACATGATGGCGGACGGCGAAGAAAAACCTATCGGCTTGATTTTGTGTGCAGGCAAAAACGACGAACATGTGGAACTTATGCAGCTGGATAAAAGCAATATCAGAGTTGCGGATTATATGACGATTCTGCCGCCAAAAGAGCTTTTGCAAGAAAAACTGTTGCTTTCAATTGAGCGTGCAAAGAACAGGCAAAGAGACAAAAACTGAAAGATGTGCTTCGACTTACCTCGACTCCGCTCGGTAACCGTCGCTCAGCAACCATGCTTGTTCATTGAGCGTAGTCCTGAAAGACGATGTTGAAGCCCCTCTTTTCCATCGGCATAAAAGTCACCGCTTTGTCATTGAACAGTATTTATCCGTCGTCTCAATCAGTTTTGCAGCTTCTTTTTCAGAGACACCGATTTTTTTCATGATTGATTCAAGGCATTGCTTGCGGGGGGCTTCGATGTAAAAACTTCCAACATTGTCAAAATCCTGCAAGATAAAATCAGCACATTTCCCGACAATCTCGCAATGGTAATCACAAAGTTTTTGTCCATCAAAGCCCCCTTTCCGCTTGCTCAAAGCTAATCAGCCGAAAATCATCGGGATAAAGTAGATTCCCACGGAAACGACCGTTGCGATAATCGTACCCCATTTCCAGACGTTGTATTCGTGGTCGATTTTTGCCTTTTCTTCTTCGCTTGGCTCATCGATTTTGCCGATTTCCTCTTCAAGTGACGGGATTTTGTTTTCGTGCCGCCGGGTAAAGATAAAGTAATAGAGGGCTGCAAGGAGACAGACTATCAGACCTGTAATGCTCGCCGCATATTCAACAAAGGGAAGCATGGCAGTATAAGTGACGAAAGTGACGATGCATCCAATCGTTCCGTAGGGAGCCTTGTAGGGGCGCTTCATATCGGGATATTTCTTTTTGAGACCGAGATAAGCGGCGCATCCAATCATATAGCAGAGGGCAAGCGAAAAGAGCGAGACTGACGCAATGTAGTTGATTGAGCCGGTTCCAATCAGAATGTAATTCACGATTCCGACGAAGATGAGTGCGATATATGGTGTTTTTGTCTTCGGATGAATCTTTGCGAAAATTGCCGGGAGAGTGTGGTCTTCTGCCATCGTAAAAATGTACCGTGCGGGGGCAGCGATTCCAGGATTGATGGTTGAAAGATCTCCGCCGAATGCAATTCCGATACAAAGCAGGATAACGGGGAATCCAATCAAGCCCATTGCTTTTAATCCTTCCGCATAAGGAGCGTCGGCAATTGCAAGAAGCCCGTACTTTTCAGGAGAAACGAGGGCGACAAGAAACCACTGAAAGAGAGCGTTTGCCACGAAGACAAGAAAAACCGACAATTTGAGGGCACGGGGAAGTGTGTACTGGGGGAATTTTGTCTCAGCTCCCATCGAGCAGCAAGTCTCAAAACCCGTGTAGCACCACCAGACAAGACCTAAGATGTACATCATCTCGCGGAATGGCGGAAGCTTGTCCATCGTAAAACCGCCGAAGTATTCAAGATGCACGTGGGGAATCATGTACAAGAACCATGCGATTGCACATCCCCAAAAGAAGAAAATGAAAGCAGTCTGAGCCTTGCCCGAAAATTTAATACCCAGCAGGTTGAGAACCAAGAAGATGCTCACGAGCGTCATTGCGATGATTCGCGGGTCAACGACTGAAAGGTTGATTCCGAACTGCTCAAAGAGAATGGTAAAGTAGTTTGCGAATGCAAGTGTTTCACCTGCGCCAATGCCGATGACCGAAATAATGTAGTTCCAGCCTGCTATGTTGGCCCAGATTCGGTTGAGGCCGCGTTTTGCGTAATTGTATGTGCCGCCAGCACAGGGAAGGGCTGCCGACATTTCGCCGTAAATGAGGCAGGGCCAGATTGAAATCAAGAGGGAAACTGCTGTCAGAACGATAATCCACGGGCCGACCAAGCCGACCTGCGCCGAACCGCAAGTAAAAAGTCCCACACCCACAACCGTTCCGATTGTCATGCCGATAGATTCACGCAAGCCAAGCGCGCGAACAAGCCTATTCTTTTCTTCCATAATTGAGCTCCTTTTTGCTTTTTTTGAAAATCCCTCAAGATTCCTCTTACAATGCTTCTTCGCCGCGCTCACAAGTACGGATTTTTACAGCGTCCTCGATTGCCCGCACGAAGATTTTCCCGTCTCCGAAGCTGCTGGTGTTCAGCTCGACGAGAGCCTTTTCGATGATTTTCTCGGCGACTTCGTCATTTACGACTGTCCGAACGCTCAGTTTCGGGAGCAAGTTGATTCCTGGATTTTCCTCGCGAGTGTAAACTTGTCCTTGTCCCCGCTGATGACCGTAGCCGAAAATCTGAGCAATCATCACGCCCCTTGCCCCTGAAGAGTCAAGGATGCGCTTTACGTTTTCCAATCGCTCAGGTTTGATGATGATTTCAAGTTCTTTCATTTTTTTCCTCCCATTATCCGAACAGTCGTTTGTATCTCTCTGCAAGCTGAATCGTGCCTGCCATCCAGTTGGTCACTTCTTTCGCCGGGTCTGAGTCGGCGTGACTTGCGAGCCATGCTGTAAATTGCAGGCGGCGCATCATGATAAACGTGTCGATTTCCTCAAAATCCGTGTCGGTGAAGGGAAGCACTTTTTTATAGCCAGAAAGCCATGCATTCACGAGTTTTGGCGCAAAAGGTTTATCCTCTATCAGACTTAGTGCCGCCGCAAGGTCGTGCAAGTGCCAGCCGAATCCGCAGTCATCAAAATCGATTACTTTAATCTGGTCGCCGTCAATCAGCAGGTTTGTATGCCGCAAGTCTGCATGAATCAGCCCCCAGTTTGTGTTTGTCTTACCGTAACGGGAAAGCCGTTTTTCGATGATTTTTTCGACTTCGTTCAAAAGAATTTCCGCTTCCGGCGTGATTTCGGGATACGCCCTCCAGTCTCCCCAAGCTGCCTTCTTACCGATTATCGTGTCAAAATCCCAGCAGATTCTTTTGAGTGTCTTAGTGCCGTTCCAAATTTCAGTCTGACGGTGAAGGTATGCTGTGGTTTCGCCCAAGAATTTGAAGGTCTTGACAAGCTGCTCCTCGTTGTCCAGAACCGGGTTTTCTCCTGTCAAAAATTCACAGATGACACAGAAATAAATGTTCCCGTCACTACCCTCTACTTGCTGAACAGTTTCTCCGTCAAGGGCCGGAATTGGATTCGCAACGATAAGAGGCGTGTATTCGTTAATCTGCTTGAGCCAATTCATCTCGGATTTCAGCTCTTCCAAATCATGGTATCCGGGTCTGCTCACGCGAAGCACACCGTCCGCAGTACCTGTCTCCTTGTTGCGTACAAGATATGTCGCATTCTCAGAAAGCACTATGAGTTTTGTCTCATCAGTGTTTTCAAGCCCATAGTTTTTCAGCGCACTTTGAGCGACATCGTTGAAAACCTGAATATTTTCAAATGCCATATTTTCCTCCAAAAACAGAAAAAGGCGGCATGAAGAGCTCTTCATGCCGCCTTTGGCTTTGTTGCGAGGAATCCTAGTGAAAAGATTTTTGTTTATCAATGCAACTTTCGTTCCATTTTATTTCCTGGAGGATTGTGCTTTAATCCACTTACAAGAAAAGAGCGCAATGAAGCACGGAAAAGAAGTCCGTGCTTTTTTTTATGTTTCTCATTTCATTTGTAAGGAGATGCAATATGGCAACAGATTCAAGCATTATGGACGCGAACAGCTTCAAGAGTTCTGACGCGGATTTTCTCGATGCACGTACAAAAAGTCTTGTGGAGAGAAGGGAAAAAGTTCTCGGGGAATCTTACCGGCTTTTTTATCGGAAACCCGCGCACCTTACCCAGGGAAAGGGCGTGTATCTGTGGGATGCAGATGGTACAAAATATCTCGATATGTACAACAATATTCCGAGCATGGGACATTCAAACAAGGCAGTTGTCGAAGCCGTGTATGAGCAGATGCAGAAAATCAATACGCACACCCGCTATCTTCACGAAAATATTATTTCCTACGGTGAACAGCTTCTTTCCCTCATGCCGTCTGAAATCAACAAAGTGATGTTCATGTGTTCTGGTTCTGAGGCAAATGACCTCGCGCTCCGTATGTGCATGAATTATACTGGAGGAAAAGGCATCCTGCTTTCAAAGGAGGCTTATCACGGAAATACATTTCTTGTAAGCTCTGTAAGCCCGGCCCTTGGTGGCGAGCAGGAATTGTGGAGCGGGGGGTATCTTCTTCCGACTCCTGATTTTTACAGAAGCGGAATGAACGAAGAGGAATTCACGGAATGGTATTGCGCGCAGATTCAAAAAGCGATTGATGAGTTAAAGGCGCGGGGAATCAAACTCGCCTGTTTTATCGCAGACTCGATTTTCTCATCAGACGGTGTTCATCCAAATCCAAAAGGCTTTTTAAAAGCTGCAGTTGATGTCGTTCACAAAAACGGAGGGCTTTTTATAGCCGACGAAGTGCAGCCGGGATTTTGCAGGACGGGCGACAGTTTTTGGGGATTCGCACGGCATGGTATTGTTCCCGACCTTGTGACTATGGGAAAACCGATGGCAAATGGAATTCCCTGTTCCGCCTTAGCCGGCAAAGCGGAAATCCTTGCCTCCTTCAGCGAGAAATTCCCTTACTTTAACACCTTTGCGGGAAATCCTGTCTCAATGGCAGCTGCTCTGGCAGTTCTTACATTCATAAAAGATGAGGATATTCTTTCGCACACCAAGAAAGTCGGCTCAGAATTGCTCGCAGCCTTGAAAGAGGTGCAGTCTAGGCACTCAGAAATTGTCGGCGATGTCCGTGGCTCAGGCCTGTTCATTGGATTTGAACTGGTAAGCGACGCAAAAAATAAAAAGCCGGACAAAGAAAGTACGCTTCGTCTCATTGATTTGATGTACGACCGAAAAGTGCTTACATCAAATTGCGGAACATACGGGAATGTCTTAAAAATCAGACCGCCGCTCGTATTCCAGTCGAAAGACATTGACTGGTTCTGTACGGCCCTTGATGAAAGTCTTTCCGTGATTGAAGAAAGAGGGGTTTGACATCACCAGTTCTACACCCAGTCTATCTAGTGTTTTATTCCCATCGCAAGGGGAAGGGGCACTAGATAGAAAGAGTAGATAAAACATGCATAATTATGCGTGATTTCTGCATATATATTAACTAACGACGAAGCTTTATTTATATTTTGGCCACAAAGGGGACGACGGCTCCGAACTCCGGCGTGCGGCGATTTTGCACAAGGCGTTCACGAATCAGTTGAAAATTGATAATGGAGAATTGAAAGATGTGCTTCGACTCCGCTCAGCAACCGGCTTGTTCATTGAGCGGAGTCGAACCGTGGTCGGTGAGCGGAGCCGAACCGACAATGAAAACGGAGAATTGAGAATTCTTCAATCTTCATTTTCCCCCATCAGTTTCCGCAGTGTCTGATTCAATGAGAGCGCGGAAAGCAGGCTCTCGAAACCTGCAGGGCATTCCCTGTTTCCTGACTTCACGGCTCGGATGAGGAGGTTCTTCGGGGTGTTTCCGCTGTCGATGAATTCGAGAATCTGCACCTTGTAGCCGCTTTTTTCCAGAAGCTCGGAGCGGATTGCGTCGGTGGCGAGGGCGGCAAACCGCTCTTTTATGAGTCCGTAGCGGAGGAACGGCTCGAAAGGAGAATCCTTGGGCGCGGACGACTTTGAAAGCTGGGCGTTGAGCTCGTGCTGGCAGCAGGGCACGGAAAGAATCGCCGAGACATTGTTCTTCACGGCGTAGTCCAATGCGTAGTCGGTCGCGGTGTCGCAGGCGTGCAGGGTGACCACGATGTCGGGACTTTTTCCGCCTGAATAATCGCTTATGTCGCCCACGGCGAAATTCAGGTTCTTCAAGCCGAGTTCCGAAGAGAGCTTGGAGCAATACTCAATCACGTCCTTCTTCAAGTCCAGGCCGAACACCTCGCAGTCGATTTTCCTCACCTCCGTCAGAAAATAGTGGACCGCGAACGTCAGATACGACTTTCCCGAACCGAAATCGACGACGCGGACCGGGGAAGAATCGCCGCGTTCTGTTCGGATTCTCGTCACGTCGGGAAGGATGTCGTCCACGAATTCCAGAAAGCGGTTTATCTGGCGGAATTTGTCGTACTTGGAGGCGATGACCTTGCCCTCCGCGGTCTGGATTCCAAGACGCACAAGGAAGGGGACGGAGATTCCGTCGGGGAGGATGCGGTTCTTCGTCTGGTTCGACGAGCCGTTCCCGGTCTTCATCTTTATGTTCTTGAAAGCGGAGGCAACCTCCCCCACATCAGAATTCGGCTTTCCGATTTTCTTCTCAAGCCAAGAGATTTTTCCCTTCTTGTTCGCGAGAATCTGGATTTCAGAATCCTCGGTCCTCTCCACGCAGACTTTGAACGAGATTCCAGCGTTCCTTCCAAGAAATTCACCAAGCGACTCCTCGGAGAATTTCTTGTGGAAGACCTGCTTCTCGGTGAAAAATTCGGCCAGATACGCCTCGTCCGCTTTCGCGCCGGAAGAGACGTTCCGCTTTATCTTCACCCGCACATAGTCGTCGCCGAGAATGGAGGAAATGTTCTTTACAGGTTTCGAGAGAGTGACGGAGAGAATCATTTTCACCTCAGAAGAAGAGCGTCGTTGTTCACTTTTATCTCGCGGAATTTGTCGATGATTCCATCCATCGTCAAATTCGCCTTCTCTTTTCCGCCGATGTCCCAGATGATGCGCCCCTTGTCCATCATCAAAAGCCTGTTTCCATAGTCGAGCGCGTGCTGCATGTTGTGGGTGACCATCATGACGGTGAGATTGTACTCCTCGGCGAATTTTCTGGTCAGGTTCATCACGATGTCGGCGTTCGACGGGTCGAGGGCTGCGGTGTGCTCGTCCAAAAGGAGAATCGACGGCTTGGACATGACGGCCATGAGCAATGTGAGAGCCTGCCTCTGTCCACCGGAGAACTGGTCAACGTTGTCGTTCAGCCTGTTTTCAAGGTTCATTCCCAGCACCTTCAGCCGCTCCCTGAACTCCTCCCGCTTTTTGTTGTTCAGGCTTATCCGCAACCCCTTCGCGCCTTTTTTGGAGCAGATTATCATGTTGTCCTCAAGGCTCATCTTGCCGGCGGTGCCCAAAAGCGGATTCTGGAAAATACGCCCGATGTAGCGAGCGCGCTTGAATTCCGCGTCGTTCGTTATGTTCCGGACGCTTCCATCCTCCGTCTCAAGCTCGATTTTTCCGGTCGTGGCGCGCAGCGTTCCGGCGATTATGTTGTAGAGAGTCGACTTTCCCGCACCGTTCGAGCCGATTACGGTTATGAAGTCGCCCTTCTCTATCTGGAGGTTCACGTCCCTCAAGGCAGTGTTCTCGTCGGGTGTTCCCGCGTTGAATGTTATTCCGATGTTTTCCAGTCTGAGCATTTCATTTTCCCCCGTTCGCGGCAGCCCCTGAGCCAGGCCTTGAAAGATGCTTCTTGAAATATCCGGCGACATCGGTTTTCGAGACGATGAGGCAGACGATTATCAAAAGTCCGCTTATGAGTTTCAAGTCGTTCGGGTTCATTCCAATGACGAATCCGTAGCGGCGGGCGGCGAACATGAGAAGACGGTACAGGAACGAGCCTATGAGCACCCGCAGAGTCTGGACGGCAATCCTGTTCGACTTCAATATGAATTCTCCGAGCATGAGGGAAGCCAGTCCCGAAACGATGATTCCGGTTCCGCTTCCGATGTCGGCGAACCCCAAGTACATAGCGCACATCGCTCCGCTCAAAGCCGCGAGTCCGTCACCGAAGCAGACACCCACCCCGCGCACGAATTTCGGATCGACACCCTGGGAGACTATCATCTGCTCGTTCGAGCCGAGCGCGCCCATCGTCAAGCCAAAGTCGGTCGAGAAGAAGACGTTCAGCAGAACGACGAGTATTCCGACGAAAACGACGAGGAAAACGACTATTCCCCAATCGGAAGAGACCTGCGGAAAAGACGTCTCCATGAAAGTCCTGATGCCGGAGAACACGGTCGGAATCTTCCTCAAAGAGACGTTCGACTGGTTCTCCATTATCCTTATGTTCACGGAATAGAGCATCGTCATGGTGAGTATTCCGGCGAGCAAATCTGGAAGGCGGAGTTTCGTGTATATGAGAGTCGTAATAAAACCGGCGAGGCATCCGCCTATGAAAGCGAAGACAAGGGCGAGCTGCGGGCTGAGTCCGTGGACAAGGCATGTCGCAAGCACGCAAGCCCCCATGGGAAACGCTCCGTCCACCGTCATGTCGCAAAAGTTCAACACCCTGAACGTCATGAAAACGCCCAGGACCATGATTCCGTAAATCAGGCCTTCTATCAAACTGCCTGTTATCATAAACACTCCTCTGTTTGTTTTTCTGAATGGGTCTAATATTAACACAATTCGCAAAAAAAAATGCGGATTCCACAAACAATGAGGAATCCGCAGGAAACGGTCTGGAAACAGAACCGCAAAATCACAAGCCTACTCTTTCGATGTCAACTTTCCGTTCTCGAATATGAGGTTCGCCTTGCCGAGGATTTCCGCAGGAATCTCAATTCCGCAGTTCCTGGCGGCATCCAAATCAACGAGGAAGTCGGAATCTTTCGGGTCGGTCATGAACTTCACAGGAATCTCGCTTGGACTTTTCCCGTTTCTGAGAATGTCCACGATGATGTTTCCCGTAGCCCTGCCGGCCTTGTAGTAGTTGAAACCGAAAGCCAGCATGCATCCGCCCGACATCGCGCCCGTCACATCCGCAGAGAAAATCGGCTTCTTTGCGTCGCCGAAGACCTGCACGATGCTGGAGATTGCCGAGAAAATCGTGTTGTCGGTCGAGATGTACAAACCGTCAACCCTGTCGATAATCGCTTCAGCAGCCTGCTTGACCTCGTTCGTGGAAGAAATCGCCTGAGTGACAAGCCCAAGCCCCTCCTTCTCGCACGCTTCCTTCACAAGACGGAGGCTCGTCTGTGAATTCGACTCGTTGGAAGTGTAGATGTAGCCGAGCGTCTTGATTCCGGTGACGCTCTTGAACATCGCTATGTGCTCGCCGGTAGGGACGGCGTCGCTCATTCCGGTCACGTTGCCCTCGCCATGCTCAAGAGTCGAGACGAGTTCAGAGCCGACAGGATCGGTGATTGCAGCGAAAACGACAGGAACATCCTTAATCGAGTTCGCCAGAGCGACTGCAATCGGAGTTCCAATACCGACAGCGAGTTTCACCCCTTCGTCCCTGTACTTGAGAGCTATCTGGTTGGCGGTTCCGACATCGTTGTTGGCGTTCTGCCTGTCGAACTCCACATCGAAGCCCTCCTCTTTCAGAACGTCCATGATTCCGATTTCCGCGGCTTCCAATGCCGCATGAGGCTGAATCATGGCGATTCCGATTCTGTCTTTTCCCGACTTTTCCAAGCAGGAAAAAAGCAGAACGGAAGACACAATGGCGAAAACCGCCTTCAAAACTTTTTTCATATCAAATTCCCGTCTTTCCAAAAACTACGCATAAATCGGACGGACGTTGATTACGCCCTCGATTGCCTTCAAGGCCGCCAATGCATCGTCGTCCACCTTTCCGTCAACGTCTATCAAGGCGTAGGCGATTTCGTTCCTGTTCTGGTCAATCATTCCGCCGATGTTGAGCTTGGCGTTTCCGAGAACAGAAGTGAATCCCGCAATCATGTTCGGGATGTTCTTGTGGGCAATGCACAAGCGGGTTCCGCCTGCAGGAATCGCAGAGTCGATTGAAGCCTTCGGGAAGTTCACTGAATTGACGATGGCTCCGGTCTCAAGGAAGTCGCGGAGTTCTTTCACGGCCATGACGGCGCAGTTGTCCTCGGCCTCTGGAGTAGAAGCTCCCAAGTGCGGCAGACAGATTACTTTCGGGTTGTTCAAGAGAGCCTCGTCGGCGAAGTCTGTCACATGGGCGGCGACCTTGCCGGAATTGAGGGCCGCGAGCATGTCGGCGTTGTTCACGAGACCACCGCGAGCCAAGTTGATGATTCTCACTCCGTCCTTCATGACCTTGATTGACTGGGCGTTAATCATGCCCTTGGTCTCGTTCGTCTGAGGAACGTGGACAGTGATGTAGTCGGCCTTTGTGTAGATTCCGTCCAGAGTCTCGACAATTTTCACGTTGTGGTCGAGGGCAAGGGCGGCCTTCAAAGAAAGGAACGGGTCGTATCCGATGACGTTCATTCCGAGCGCGATTGCAGTGTTGGCGACCATGTTTCCAATAGCACCGAGACCGATGACGCCCAAAGTCTTTCCTTTAAGCTCCGGTCCAACGAACTTAGACTTTCCTTTTTCGGCGAGGGCCGCGATTTCGTCTCCTTTTCCAGCCAACTCGGACTCGACCCACTTGTTCGCCGCGATTGCAGGGCGGGAAGAGAGAAGAAGCGCGAGAATTACAAGCTCTTTGACGGCGTTCGCGTTCGCTCCGGGAGTGTTGAAAACGACGATTCCCTTTTCAGCGAGTTTGTCGCAAGGAATGTTGTTCGTTCCGGCACCGGCGCGGGCGACGGCCTTCACGTTCTCTGAAAGGGCCATCTCGTGCATATCCGCCGAGCGGACGAGGATTGCGTCAGGATTGTTGATTTCAGAAGCGACTTCGTAAGTGTCGCGTGGGAATTTGTCCAAACCGATTACGCTTATTTTATTCAATGTCTGAATCTTGAACATCTTTATTCTTCCTTATTTATTTTCCAATCGATGAACGAACCTGCCCGGAAAGCGATTTTTCCAAACAGGCTCCAACAAAAACTATTTGTTCTCTTCCGCGAATTTCTTCATGAATTCGACGAGCGCCTTCACTCCGTCGAGAGTCATGGCGTTGTAGATTGAAGCGCGCATTCCGCCGACCAAGCGGTGTCCCTTTAGGTTCACAAGACCGGCCTTCGTGGCTTCCTTCACGAACTTGTCGTTGATTTCCTTCTCTTTCGGGTCGTCGGCGACACCCTTGGAGTATTTCGTGAGGAACGGAACGTTCATCAAAGAGCGGCTGCCCTTCTCCGCAGTCGCGCGGTAGAAGTCGCTTGAGTCGAGATAGTTGTAGAGGTAGTCAGCCTTCTCCTTGTTGCGCTTGAGCATTCCCTCTGCTCCACCGTTCTTCTCAATCCAGTGCAAGACTTTTCCAAGGACGTAGATTGTGTAGCATGGAGGAGTGTTGTACATTGAGCCGTTGTCGGCGTGTGTCTTGTAGGCGAGCATTGTCGGTGTTCCAGGCAGGCAGTTCTCCGGCTCAGGAATCAAGTCCTCGCGGACGATTGCGAGAGTGACGCCGGCAGGAGCCAAGTTCTTCTGCGCGCCTGCGAAGAGGAGACCGAATTTTGAAACGTCGATTGGCTCTGAAAGTACGCATGAAGAGATGTCGGCCACGAGCGGGATGTTTCCTGTGTCAGGAAGGTACTCGTAGTGGGTTCCCATGATTGTGTTGTTCAAGCAGATGTAAACGTAGTCGTAGTCGCCTGTGACTTTCTCCACGCGCGGGATGTATGAATAGCCCTTGTCCTTCGAGGAGGCGATGACGTCTACGGCCACACCGAGCTTCTTGGCCTCTGCGGCTGCTTTCTTCGCCCAAACACCGGTCTCGATGTATGCGGCCTTCTTGTTCTTGATACCGAGGTTCTCGGCCACCATAGCGAACTGTGTAGAGCCGCCGCCCTGGATGAACATGACCTTGTAGTTCTCAGGAACGTTCATCAACTTGCGGACCATCGCCTCCGCGTCCTGGATGATAGGCTCGTATGCCTTCGAGCGGTGGCTCATCTCCATTACGGACTGGCCGGTTCCATTGTAATCGAGCATTTCGGCGGCGCATTCGTTCAAAACCTCTTCCGGCAAGCAAGAAGGACCAGCAGAGAAATTGTAGACTCTAGACATTTTCAATACCCCTTTGTATCAATTTATTTTCACTGTGAATTTTTTCACAAAATCATGCTTCAATTCTATGATTTTGAACCGATATGGTCAAGGATTATTGAGAATTTTGAAGAAAAATCTGTCATTTACTGTGATTTTTTTCACAATAAAACAACCAAAACGAGAGGAAGCGGGGTTCCGTCCATGAAAAAACGGTCATTTCGACTTCGCTCAATGACCGTTTTTTACTCTGTCAGCCTTTGGAATAGGCCTTTGAATAGCTTTCGTAGATTGGATTGTAGACGCACGCCTGAATCGTCTTGAGATATTCGGAAGGAGAGGTCGCAGGCTCTCCCGCTGACGAATCGATTGAATCGAACACGGAAGCCCACTTGTCGGCAAGACCGAAGACGGCCGCGTACGGAAGAATCCGCTTGAAATACCCGCTGTCGCCTTTCTGCATTTCCCGAAGCTCCTCGCTGTCAGCCGAAGCCGACGCTATGAATTTCTTCAAGCCCAAAAGACGGCCGGAGACCTCCAGATTGTACTTGGTCGGACGGCGCAGGCGCGAAACCACCAAGTCAAGTGCGGTGACCAAAGCGAACGGAACAATGACCAGGATTTTCGGAACAACAATGTCGGAAGAATGGGTGAAGCCCAGAGTCACCAAGGTCGAGACGGAAGCGACCAAAAGAGTGACGAGCCTCGTCATTATGAACGAATTTCCGCCGAAGATGAGCCGCTTTTTCCCGAACGAGACCAGAAGGCCGCAGACGAAGAGCAGAACCGCAGAAAATCCTCCGAAACCGCCGAAAAATTCGACTTTCGTGTTCAACTTCAAAAAGAGGAAGAGGAAGACGCACGAGACGAGGCAGACCCAGACCGAGCCTTTGTCGGTGAAAAGCTCCCGTTCGCCCTTGAACGCCTCCGACAGGCTGTTCCTTGAGGAGCGGACACCTTTCGCGACGCGCTCCGGCAGATTCGACAAATCCAAAGACACGGAAGAAGCGAAGAGAGAATCGAAAAATTTCCTTTCATATGTAGGCGCGTCGCCCGGCAAATCGGAAAGCCTCTTCAAAACGACCTTCTTCTTTCCGTCAAGCTCCGACTCTTCGATTCCGACAATGCCCTTGGAAGCCCAATACGGAACGAGTGAAACAACATCGTCGATGTCGGCCGACGAATCCACGATGAAGCCCACCTCCGCGCTTGAGACACCGGCTGGCGGCTCCTTCTCCATCTCCGCGTCGAACTTCTCGGACTTCTGGAAAAGCGAGAGCAGAAGCATGAGGGCCGCCACCGCGCAGGCCGACACGAACGAAACGACCGCGAGCAGAGAGAAAAGGAAAGTCCCCTTCCCGCCCACGAAATACCCCTCCGGAAGGCTCATGAAGACGGTGACGGCAGTGTTCTCGGGAACATCCTTCGCGCTCCCCGAAAAATGGCTCTTGTCGAAATCCACGTCCACGTTCAGCTTGTTCGACTTCTCCTTCCTGTTGCCGCTGACGACCGAGAATTCCGAGAGGTTCTCTATTTTCTTGTCGAACGCCACCTTGAACTTGAAGGACTTGACGGCCGCTCCGATTTCAGGCGAGAGGACAGAATAATAGAAGAAATCGTAATCCTTTATCCTGTCGTCGGGGAAAACGATGTCGTAGGAGATTTTGAACTTCCGCTTTCCGGAGAACTTCGCTTCCCCGCTTTTTGCAGTGGCGGTGAAGACAGACGAATCATCAATCTCCAGCCCCTCGTCAAAGCCGTCGACCTTGAAATCCCTCACTTCAAGGACATACTTCATATTCACCCCGTCCTTGCTCCTGTAGAAGATTTCCTTCGGGATTTTCCGAGAGAATTCGTCAGACGGCTCCTTGAAATCCACATCGAGCGTCTCGCTCACGGAAAGCACGTCGTTCTCGGCGAGTTTTCCGCTCAAATCGAACGAGGAAATCTCATACCCGGCATCCTTGGAGAACGCCCGGAAGGAAACAAGCGAAAGCACGAGAGCCATCGCCATGAAAAGTTTTGATTTTCCCATTTGCAACCTCACTTTTTTATATAGCAGGGCGAATGTCGAGTTTATGCATACCGTAGTTGCCGAAACGCGCTCCCAGCGGGAACCCACAGCCGAATGCGGCAGTACCGCTTCGCGGTGGCTGAGTGCATTCGGCTATGGAACCCCGCTTCCGCTCGTTTCGGCCATTCCACTGTAAAAACTCGACTTTTGACCTAGCATTAATTTATCGAAATAGAACAGTCTATTTTCTATTTTGCCTTCGATGCCAGATTCGACAGGGCGAACGCCATGGAGACATTCTCCACTTCAAGGCCGGCCGGCAGTTTCAGAATCGTGTTCGTGTAGTTGACGATGCCTTTTATCCCGGCTGCGGAGAGCCTCTCGGCGATTTTCTGGGCATCCCGGTCGGCGACGCAGAGAATGGCGTACTCGATTTTCATCTCCCCAATCTCGCCCTCCAAATCCGATGTCGAAAAGAGCGGAATCGTGGACTCCAGAAGCTCAATCCGGTTTGTGCTGGAGTCGAATCCGGCTGCAATCTTGAACGGAGAGCCTGAGAAATCTGCGTTCTCCAGAAGAGCCGCGCCGAGTTTGCCCAGGCCGACCACGCAGCATTTCCGAAGCTCTGGAGCCGAAAGGTTCAGCCTCTCGCGAATCGCCCTGCGCAGCTCCCCCGCCGGATATCCGTTCGACTTTCCCGAATGCAGCTTCAAAAGGGAGATGTCCCTGCGTATCGTCGCCTCGCTCCAGCCGGTGCGCGACGAAATCTCTACGGAAGTTATCTTTGAATTTTCCTCAAGCTGGGAAAGAATCTGCGAAAGGGTCACGAGCCGCTTTCTTGAAGGAGAAGGAATCTGGTTCATGCACAAAGATTATCATTTTTTTGCGTTCAAGCGAATCGGGGGAAGGAAGAATGAAGAGGAAGCAGGATTCATATTGTTTTTTCACGCTCATATTCATCTGCGATGTAATCAGGACCATTGCACCAAAAAGCGGTTCTCTCATCAAAAAGCATTTTTGCGGTCTGCGATTTTATAAAACTATCAAACGCAACTATAGGCGCGATTTTATGCCGCTCCGCAATCGTTTTGCAAGCCATTGCCGCAAGAAGCTCCATGCTGTATTCATATTTGCTCAACACCATGTCATCCCTCCAGTATTTCGATTTTACAATCCTTAAAAGTCAAATTTGCCAGAGCCTTTTCCGTCCTGAAACATATTTGGTCGGAAAGCTTGTTCGGCAACAAGAATTTGATGGCAGTTTCATCTGCCTCATACGAACCGACTTCACCATAAAATCCATTTATATAAGCCGTAAGAACCTGGTTTGTCGAATCATTTGCTATTTTCCCCGCGATGATATCGTAGTTTCTCCATCTCTCAAGCTCGCCATCTAATATACCGAATTTTCTATGAGCAACCACGCAGTGGATCCAATCCTCGTCTGCAGAACTGAATTCATAGTAATTGACCTCAGTGGACGAATTCTGTCCATACTCAAACACAGAAATATATCCGGTATCATTTTTCACATCTGCCACATGATTTTTCAACGCCTTTCCAATTGAAGTCCTTATGAAGCGACAAGCCTGTTTGTAGTCAGTTGTAACATAAAATCCTTTTCCAAAATCTTTTCCGGCAGCACAAAGCGACAAATCTATTTTTTCTACAGGTTTGTAGCTTGCATGGTACAGCGTTATTCCATTAGTCAAAATCATATTTCCGCTCCATTGTTCACTAGATAAGATTCGATGTCCAAAAGATTTGCATCATCACCTTGAATGTGAAAAAAATCATAGCAAGTCCCAATATAATCATAGACCTTGTACTTGTTGAAAATGCTGCTGCATTTTTCCTCATCGACCTTCCATTTTGCCTGAGCAAGACGAAACAAGCGGATTTGAATCAAAAACAAGTCATCCGCCCTATTCTTTCCGAAAAATTCATTCATAACAGTGTTCCTAATTATATGACTATCTAAAAAATTCAGTTATTTCGAATTTCACCATAGTATAGCAGTTCAAACGGCACTTGACAGTTTTTCCTTGTCGGTACGAATACACAATGTACATACAAAAATCAGGAGGCGCATAATGCAGGCGGTAGATCAGAAATGGGGCACCAGCCTCGGTTTTAGGATTTCTTCTCTTTGGGCAAAGGACAACAATGTAAAGAACGACAGCAAAATCGAACTCATCGTAGAAAGTAGGCATAGGAAAGGCAGCAGATGAGGAAATCAATTCTGTCGTGGACAACATGAAATTGATGATTGAATAGAGAAGCTGCCGCCCACTGAATAGACTGCCTGCCGTCAACCACTTGCTTCATAACTTCAAGTCTTTGTCTGTCCATATAATTCATAGCTCCTATATTATACCAAAGATGTCAAAATCGCTTTTGAATTATTCAAGGCTTTTAGCATAAAACAAAATGCTTGCAAAAGGGGGCGGGGGGGGTATACTTGTGTACGGAAGTTTGCTTTGAGATTGAGATTTCCGAGCGACTCTATCGAATACTGGTGCTCTGGCACCTAAGGAGGATTTGTTATGAAAAAATTGCTGTGCTTGGCTGTTGTTGCCCTTGTTTCCCTTGCAACTCTGTGCGCTGTGGAGCCCGAAAAGCTTAAGATGATGGAGGACTTCATCGACCACGGTAGCTACGTAAAGAAAATCTACCAGGATGGGCAGGTTGAATACCGCTGCGGAAACCCCAAGGACACCGGCGTGTGGGTTACGATTTCCGACAAGAAATTTGAGTACAACTATGTAACCGGTGTGGATCTGACGTGGGACCGCTGGGAAATGTCCGCGGATGAGCATGGAAACCTTATTTTTACCGAAATAGAGGACTGGAGGTCAAAGAAGGCTGCAAAAGGCAAGAAATAGCCACTTGCCCATTGGGGCTTACTTGCTATCCAAGCCTAGCCCCCGATTGTAGTGGTGCATAATCCCGCAGAGGGGGCGGGCGTGTCTTTTGCAGGGCAGGGCAAACGCATTTTAAAGACGTTAAAAACGTATACTATTTAAAGAATTCAAATAACATTATAATTTTTTCTGGTGGTAGAAAATGACACTGAAAGAAACGCTAATGACAATCAAAGATTTCAGAATTGACAGATGCAAGAAGCATAACCTCTGTGATATTTTGATGATTGTGCTGATAGGCTATCTCACAGGCTGCAAGGACATCGAAGAAATCCACTTCAGTGCGGAAATCTGGGAAGAGAGGTTGAAAAAGTATCTTGAACTTCCGAATGGGATTCCAAGCGCAGACACGATTCTCAGGGTGATTGCCGGCATAGACGGAAAAGAGCTTGAAAGGGCGCGACGCTCAGAATATTCTTTGCCAACGTTTCAACACAGTTGCTATACCACTTCATCGCTACATTTTTATTACTTGCTTTTTGATTGATTTTTGCAAGGGGAATTTCTATTTCAAAACCGTTTTTAACTCTGTATTTCTGTATAACTTTTTGAATATCTGCCCGTTCTTTTCCAAAACTTCGGATTGCGGTGATAATAATGTCACAAGGAACTTGCTTCAGAAAAGAATCAAAATTATTTATCGTTGGGATATTATCTGCGGCAGTGTTTATAACTATATCTACTTGCCTTCCTGAATTATCGTTTCCCCGAAGTTGATAAAGCTTGTCAACAGATATATTCCCTGTAGACTGCGATTTTATTGTGTTGTATCCGTTCTTAATCAACTCTTGCGCTATATATTCTACTGTCGTTGATTTTCCCGTATTTGACGAGCCTCCTATTAGCAATATAGATATTGCCATTTTTCCTCCAACAATTAACTTTCATCAGGAACTGGAGGAACTGTATTTCCCCGCAGTTCCCGATTTTGCAAGTATCAAAATCACCTCCTGACGATTACTTCAGGTTCGTGATTACCCACTCTACACCCACCAGTATTATTTTGTAGGTTCTGTATAACATGTTGGCGTGTGTCCAACATATAGTGACTCGGCCACTGTTCACCGCATCTTTTGCAAATTGCGTAGCAATACTCTTTATCTGGCATACCGGACTTTGCAATGTCGAAAAGAGCTCCAAATAATCCCATAGTGTCCTCCTTTCCAATTCAAATTTTTTCAACAGTCAACGACCGCTGATTGACATTTTTGGTTAGCCGATTTTCAGCGAATGCGAGAAAATCGGCTAACAGCCATTCCGTCAATGGCTGTTAGTGTATACACTAACAGCTCGCTCCGCGAAAAATTTTCGCACAGACTGTGCGCATTTCCGAACTTCATCATTTTTTCATCAACAAAGCTAAATCTTGACCACTCCCCCATTCGCAAACTTCTGTTTTTGTATACAAATTCCCCCATATCCCCTATCATGCAATCATGGGTGTGAAAGACATTGCGGAAAAGAACCTGGAAGCATGGAACGATGTCTTTGCGGACATTGTGAACGTTCTGCTTTTCAAAGGAAAGAGAATCGTGCATGAAAACGAGCTTGAAAACGACACGAAAGACAGCATGCTGAAAGCTGATGGCGGAGTTCATGAACAGGAAAGGGATGTATCGAAATTTTGGAAGAATGGGGAAATCCGAATATCGATTCTGGGATTTGAAAACCAGACAGTCCAAGACTACAAAATGCCTCTCCGGGTCATAAGCTACGACGGAGCTTCATACAAGCAGCAACTTTTGGACAAGAAGAGCAGGAAGAACTACCCAGTCGCGACATTGGTGCTATATTTCGGGACAGACTCGAAATGGTCGGCACCGAAGAACCTGCTAGAATGCTTCGATGTTCCAGAAACGCTAAAGCCGTTTGTGAGCGATTACAAGATAAATGTTTTCAACATAGCGTGGCTCAGCGACAAAACCACAGAAATGTTCCAAAGCGATTTCAAATTCATAGCGAAGTATTTCCAGACAAAACGGAAAAACAAAAAATACGTTCCGACAAATGAGGAAATCAAGCACGTCGATTCTCTGCTCAAAATGTTCTCGACACTAACCGGTGACAATCATTTTGAAGCGATTTACAATAACAGTATCTTAAGCAAAAAAGGAGGCGTTACCATGTGCGACATTGTTCAAAGTTTTGTAAACGAAGGAATCGAACGAGGCATTGAAGAAGGAATCGAGCGAGGCATTGAAGAAGGAATCGAACGAGGAATCGAAAAAGGCAAGGCTGAGTTGATAGCGAATCTCATTGAATCCGACGCTGGCAGCATAGAGCAGATTGCGGCTTGGGTAAAGCTTCCCGTGAGCGAAGTCAAGAAACTGGCGGAGAAGGTTCAAACAAAAGCGTAGAAGGGAAAGAAGCGGAAAAAAACTTGTATCTGCGAAAGTGCGCATTTCCGAACTTCACCGCACTTGCAGACAGAGCTGATAAATAACTTTTTGTTGCAAACGCTGACATTTTTTGTCGTTCATTGACATTTTTCCCCAATTCAATAGAATTTTTGCATGATTAAGAACATCGATATTTTTGAAAAGGAACCGATTCCAAAAGCGGTCATGAAGCTTGCGGTTCCTACGGTCTTGAGCATGATTGTCGCAGTCCTCTACAACATGGTGGACGCGTTCTTCGTCGGAAAAACGAACGACCCAAGCATGTTCGCGGCGGTGAATGTCGCGACCCCTGTTTTCATGTTTTTGATGGCGGCGGGAAACATCTTCGGAATGGGCGGAAGCTCGTTCTTGAGCCGCGCGCTGGGACAAAAGAACTTCGAAAAAGTCAGCAACATTTCCTCGTTCTGCTTCTACGGCTCGCTCGTGGTGGGCGTCGTCGGAGGAGCCGCGATACTCGCGTTCATGGAGCCGATTCTGGGCGCGATTGGAACGACAGTGGGAACGGCAGGTTTCGCGCGAGAATACCTTTCGATTATCGCGCTCGGAGGCCCGCTCATCGTCGTCTCCACAGCGTTCACGAACATAATCAGGGGCGAGGGTGCGTCCAAGAATTCCATGATTGGAATGATGGTCGGAACTGTCGTGAACATAATCCTCGACCCGATTTTCATCCTGGACGAGATTTTCGGAATCAAGCTCCTGGGAATGGGAGTGAAGGGAGCGGCGATTGCGACTCTCATAGGGAACGCGGTCTCGCTCGCCATGTTCATAGGCCACATACTCTCGAAAAATTCCGTCCTCACGTTGAACATCAAAAAATTCAAGATTGGAGGCGGCATTCTTTCAGGCGTGCTCGTCATAGGACTTCCGGCGTCGCTCACGAACATCCTCATGTCTGTGAGTTCGATTGCCACGAACAAGCTCCTCGCAAGCTACTACGGCGTGGAAGTCGTGTCCGAGAGCCTGATTCCGCTCGTCACCACGTTCATAGAAGGAAAGCCCGTTTACGGAGACATTCCGGTTTCAGCGATGGGCGCGGCGTTGAAGGCGAACATGCTCGCGATTTTCGTGCAGCTCGGCCTCGGAATGGGAATCGCGCCGCTCATCGGCTACAACTACGGAGCGAGGAACTTCAAGCGCATGAAGGGCGTGATGAAATTCTCCATCGCCGCGAACGTAGTGGCGGGAGTCGTGCTGACCGCGCTCTACTGCATCTTCGCGAAGCAGATAATCCAGATATTCTCGAACGTGGACATCGTTCTCCACATCGGCCGCAACATGATTTTCGGATTGATGACTTCCGTCCCGTTCATCGGAATAATGTTCTGCCTGAACTTCACGTTCCAGGCGATTGGAAAGGGAGTGCAGTCGCTCGTCCTCGCCGTGAGCCGACAGGGCTTCGTCTTCTTTCCAATGCTCTTGATAATGAACCATTTCTTCGGAATCTACGGAATCGTCTACGCGCAGCCCATAGCCGACATAATCTCCGTCTTCATCGCGCTCTTCATGTTCCTCAAGCTCAACAGGGACTTCAAGGAAATAGAGGCGGAGATGGAGGCGCTGCAGCTCGTCTGACGAAAAACGGTGGCGGCCTAAATTTCCTCAAGGATTCTCAGGCTGTCGTCGTCCATCGAATCCTCGAAGCCGACCTGGCTCTTCTTGTCGAATTTTTTCTTGAGGTACGCCTTCACGTCGTCCTTCAATGCGATGAAAATCTCGGCGAGTTCCGGGTCGAAATGGCTTCCGGCATCCTTCCTGATTATCTCGAAAACATCGTCCACATCGAACGCTTCCTTGTACACGCGCCTTGACGCGCACGCGTCGAACACGTCCGCTATCGCCATGATTCTCGCGCAAAGCGGGATGTCCGCGCCCTCAAGCCCGACCGGGTAGCCCTTGCCGTTCCATTTTTCGTGGTGGTACATGACGACCTGAACGCACATCTCAAGCATCCTCTTGTCTATGCTCTCTCCGAAGACGGCGCGGACGATTCCGGCCCCCATTACTGTGTGCTGCTGCATGGCGGCGAACTCGTCCTCCGTGAGTTTTGCGGGCTTGTTCAATATTTGGTCGGGGATTGCGATTTTTCCGATGTCGTGCATGGCGGCCGCGTTTCCGACCATCGACAAAAATTCCTCGTCCACCTCCTCCTTGTGGAGGCCGTGCTCGTAGAGGTTGTTCGCGAGCATGAGGACGTAGTGCTTCGTGTTCTGGACGTGGTGTCCGGTGTTCATGTCGCGGTACTCGATTATCGTCGCCATTCCTTCGATGACGCACTCCTGCATCTCCGAAAGCTTCTTCAAGTTCCTCGCGTTCTCCGCCTCCGCGCGCACCCGCATGTTCCTCTGGTCGACGTACTGCTTTTCGAGCTTCGTCTTGTAGACTTCAAGCTTGTGGGCGTAGCGCGCGACCTTGTTCCTCTGCTTGAAATTCGAATAGAACTGGTAGAGTATGAAGCAGACAACGACGAGGAACCCCACCAGAGTGAGCTGCAAATCCCGCTGTATGTCTATCATCAAGGATTTTGTGGGAATGACCATGGCGAAGTACCAGTCGCCGAAAATCCGCTTGGCGAAGGCGTTGCTGGGGACTCCCTCGTAGTCAAGCTCGAAGTCGCACTCCTCGTTTCCGATTATCTTTCTCGCCATCACGTTGTTCTCAGGGCGCATCACGTTGTCGAAGTAGTAGTTCCCGATTTGGCTCATGTCCGTGTGCGAGGCTACGAATGAGCTGGAGTCGATTATGAAGCTGGTGCTACCCTCCCCCACCTTGGAGTCCTTTATCAGGTGCTGAATCTCAAGCATCGGAATGTCTATCGAAACTACGCTTTTCTTGTCCACGAGAAGCTCCGCCACGGAGAAGATGACAGTTGAAGTCTTCACGTCCACATACGGGCGCACGAAAGTCAGCTTGCCCCCGTTTTTCTGCGCGTCCACATACCAGTCCCTCATCGTGGGGATGAAATCCTCGTTCGGTTTCCAGTCCGAGCCGTCCACGAATTCGCCGTTTATGTAGCCGTAGACGCCCTCGAACTCTTTTGAGAATTTTTCTTTGTTCGCAATAGTGATTTCCCTCAGATAATCCTTGATTTTCCACTGCGGCTCGCCATTCCTGAGCATGAAGTTGAGGGAATCCGCCGCGGAGTCCAAAATTTCCCCGCTCTGCACGAAATACGCAACGAGTTTGCCGGAAACATCGTCGAGGACGATTTTTCCATGCTTGGAGACGTTCGACTTCGATGCCTTGTAAAACGAAAAATAAGCGAACGAAATAATCAAAAACAATGCGAGGGCCATGCAAATCTGCATAAAAACCAGAAAACCCATATTCTGCGAAAACGAAATTTTTTTGAGTAACTTTCTCATTCTTCTATTATCGAACGAAAAAACACCAGCCGCAAATGTAATCTTTCTCTGTCTTTAAGTACCTCGCCATTTTTGATATATTTTGAGTCAACAAATCCTTCTTCGGAAGAAAATTTCAAAACGTGAGAATTTCAAGAAACTAAAGTTTTTCGAAGTTCCTCTAAAGGAGTTCCCAAAATGGGTGAAAATTATTTCAATTCAATTCCTTGGCGCGAGGCTCGCCTCCAGCTCGGACACTGCCGCTCAATGGCAAAGGAAGAATTCGCTGACGGAGTGAACGCTCTCAAAGGAAAGAAAATCGTTATCGTCGGATGCGGCGCTCAGGGTTTGAACCAGGGTATGTGTCTCCGCGATTCAGGACTCGACGTGTCCTACGCTCTCCGCGAAAGCGCAATCGCAGAGAAGAGACAGTCTTGGAAGAACGCGACGGAGAACGGCTTCAAAGTCGGAACGTACGACGAAATGATTCCAACCGCTGACCTTGTAGGAAACTTGACTCCAGACAAGCAGCACACTCCTGTAATCACGGAAGTCCAGAAGAGAATGAAGCAGGGAGCTGCTTTGTGGTACTCTCACGGCTTCAACATGATTGAAGAAGGAATGCAGATAAGGAAGGACATCACGGTCGTCATGTGCGCCCCAAAAGGACCAGGCACGGAAGTCTACAACGAATTCCACAGAGGATTCGGCGTTCCTGACCTCATCGCCGTCCACCCTGAGAACGACCCTGAAGGAAAGGGCTGGGCAATCGCGAAGGCTTTGGCTGTCGGAATGGGCGGAAGCAAGGCCGGTGTCCTCGAGTCTTCTTTCGTCGCCGAGGTGAAATCGGACTTGATGGGCGAGCAGACAATCCTCTGCGGTATGCTCCAGGCCGGAACAATCGTCTGCTACGACAAGATGGTCGCCGACGGAATGGATCCGAAATGGGTCACAAAGTTCCTCATGCACGGCTGGAACGTCGTTTCCGAGGCTTTGAAATGGGGCGGAATCACAGGAATGATGGACCGCCTCTCAAATCCTGCGAAAATCAAGGCGAACGCGATTTCAAAGGACATAAAGAAGCTCCTCGCTCCTCTCTACCAGAAGCACATGGACGACATCATCTCCGGAAAGTTCTCTTCAACGATGATGGAGGACTGGAAGAACAAGGACCACGACCTCCTCACTTGGAGAGAGGCTACAGGAAAGCTTCCGTTCGAGTCACAGGAAGAGTCTTCTGAGGAAATCGCCGAGCAGGAATATTTCGACAAGGGAATCTTGCTCGTCGCGATGGTCAAGGCAGGCTGCGAACTCGCTTTCGAGACGATGGTCGACGCCGGAATCAAGGAAGAGAGCGCATACTACGAGTCTCTCCACGAAGTTCCGCTCATCGCGAACCTCATCGACAGAAAGCGCCTCTATGAGATGAACCGCGTCATCTCCGACACCGCCGAGTACGGCTGCTACCTCTTCGCGAACGTGGCCGCCCCTCAGATGGCGAAGGACCTCATGCCGAAGCTCACCACAGAGGTCATCGGAAAGGGCTTGAACGTGAAGGACAACGGCGTGAACAACGCCGAGCTCGTCGCCGTGAACGCCGAAATCCGCAACCACCCAATCGAGGTTGTTGGAAGAAAGCTTAGGGCTTACATGACGGCTATGAAACCGCTGGTAAAATAAGATTTTTGCGAGTTTTCGCGAAAGCGGAAACTCGGTACTTTGCGCAAGCAAAGTACCATGACTGCAATGAAGCCGTTGGTAAAATAAGTGCGCGCAGGACGCGCGCAAAAGCCTAGCGAGAACTTGGCGCGAAGCGGCGAGTTCTCGGCACTTTGTGAGCCGACAGGAAGTCGGCGAATCAAAGTGCCATGACCGCAATGAAACCGCTGGTAAAATAAAACATCCTGTTTTATTTTACCAGGCACACAACGCTAACGCGTTGTGTCAAAGTTGTGTGCGCACGGCTTGTGTAAAAAAAAGCAAGTTGTCGCAGTTGTGCCGAACATCCATGTTCGGCTGGCTGGTTGTGACAATAAGATAACGAAAAAGCACGGTGGCTGAGCGAAGTCGAAGCCAGCGTGCTTTTTTATGGATTGGTGTCAATCGGCGAGGACGGTTGCTTGTTTTGCAAATGAGCGGCGCTGTCCTGCGCTGAGGCAGGGATTGTCTGGGCTTCCATGAATTTCGGAATGATAAATACTGATTATTGATGGTTTGTAAAGGACAATCGCAGAAGCTGAACGGCAATCACCGACCGATACGAACACTATTCTTCCTGTGAATCGCTTTTTCATTGATTCTGCAACCTCACAATCTGGACGACCATCTCCTCGTTCTACTGAAAGCCCTTTTTTGTCAAGAAACGCTGCAGATGAGAGTGTTCCGTCTTCTTTCCAAAACAACTCTCGGAGATTCGGCGGATATACGGCTCGATACAGTTTTTCATCATCAGGAAAATTTTCATCCATGAAAAAACCTCCTGACAGTCTGGCTTACGGTCTGTTCGGAAGCTACAATTTCATAAGAATACTCTTCGCCATTCCTGCTGACTTCGTAAACTTCTGCTGTGTCTGAATCACGAATTTGAATCTCAAGGTATGAATTCTTTTTTCCGTCGAATTCCATCTGAATGGAATCCGCGGCAGTTGGAAAAATCTCCGGCTGATTCTCAATCGATAGCAAAATCGCGCGAACTCGGTTCAAAAACGAATCGCTGAACGAATTTGCATCATCTCCATTCCAGCCTGTCTCCAACGAAGCGATTTTGTTCAGCTTTTTTATATTTCTGACAAGCCGACCGTCAGGTTTTGATTTGAGATACTTCGGAAAAACATTTTTTGCCTCAGTTGTTGACGCAGAAAAACCGTCGGAATAGGACATTTTGTGCGGATATGGTCTGTCGTATGCAATTTTCCATGCAGGAATTTCTTTGTGCGAAATCTCACTTGCTGTAACCGCATCCCATTTTTCTGAAACAGCGCGCTGAATTGTCTCATCAATCAGTTTTTTATCATGTTGACTAAAATAAGCCATATCTATGCCTGAACGATTTTTGCAGGAAAAAACCTGTGCGTCGTGACCATTAATACTAACAGGTCGCTTTTCCAAAAGAGCGGAATCATCACATCTTTTCAAGGCATGAGGTACAGGACCTCTTTTGTCAGCCCAATATTCAAGCGACGTGCACGGAACTCCGATTTCAGATACCGAGCGAAAATCAACAAGTGCGAGTATTTTATACATGAGAATTTGCGCGATGAATTTATTCGTCAAAGAAAAATATCTATCAGCAATATATGCCACAACGTTTTCGGTCAAAGTGTCCATCTTTAATTCCATATAGTTAGCATAGCATAAATTTGCCCCTTCGCCATGTGAAAAAAACAAGCAGCTCCCCTTCGGAAAGCTGCCTACAAAAAATGCTTAGAACGTCATGCACATCCAGCAAGCGAATCCTTAAACATCAACTAAAAACATTCCGAAAATATAAATTGGCACAGTCATAGGAGAAATCCGAAAGAGCTGGCGGTTGCTCTTCAAAGCTCAACCGATGTCGAAAGATGTCGGAATTTACTTCTGGAGGGCGTGCAATGACAGCAAGAATCATTATGATTTTGGCTATCGTCTGCTTTTTTTTGGCAGGCTATATAGCATGGTAAATTGCACCTCTCTTGCTTTTATGTAAGAGATTTAAAGAGAAAAGCCGCCGAAGTCTTACAAAAACTTGGCGGCTTTTTCGTTCACAAAACGAAGACCAGCCGCAGTTCTAGGAAATGTTAGCGCATTTCCGTGGCTGTGCTTCTCTTTTAATATATCGGATATCGCTTAATAAATCCACAGGGCATTTAAGATATCGGGCAAAACAAGCCGCTGGATTGATGTGGTACTAACCTCGGTTATCAAATAACTGTTTTATGATATAACTAGAGGTGCATTTATCCATCGTGCCGTGGGAGTAAAGTATGGCTTTAACATTTGACCAGATTATTGAGAACTACCGTGAGAACTCGACTTCAGAACGAGACAAGGGAGACAAGTTTGAACGGCTCATGCAAGCCTACCTTTTGACCAAACCTACCTACAAGAGCCTTTTGACCGACGTTTGGCTCTGGTCGGACTTTCCTTATAAAGACCAGTTCGGAACTGGCGGTAAGGACACTGGTATTGACCTCGTTTGCCGTACCCATGATGGAGAGTACTGGGCAGTTCAATGTAAGTTCTACCGTCCAGAAGCAAAGATAGACCTACACATTGTCAGTACTTTCCTGCTGACTGCAAGTTATCCTTTTACTACAAAAGACGGAAAGAAGAACTTCTCTCACCGTATCTGGATTGATACAACCTACGACGGTTTCAATGCAGAAGCTCTCAATGCAATCAACAAAGTAGGTTGTACTCGTCTCGGTTTAATCGACCTGAAAAATGACGACGTAGACTGGGAAGCTCTGGATTCTGGAAAAAAAGGAACTGAAGCGACTTCTAAAAAATACGACCTCCGTCCGCACCAGAAAGAAGCATTCGACGCTACAACAAAGTATTTTGTAGACCATGAAAGAGGAAAGCTCATCATGGCTTGTGGAACTGGTAAGACTTTCACTTCTTTGAGGATTGCGGAGGCTTTGGCAACCGACAGTCATTTGGTACTGTTCCTTGTTCCATCAATCGCACTCTTGAGCCAGACCTTAAAAGAGTGGTCGGCTCAGTGCAAGGACAACATTTATCCTATTTGTATTTGTTCCGATAGCCATGCAACCGATAAAGCAGAGGACTCAATTTCAGACCTTGTGCTTCCTGCAACAACCGACGCAAATAAAGTTTATAACCAGTTCGTTGATTTCAGAGCAAGACAAGCATCCGAAGGTGGTATGATTGTTGTCTTCTCAACATACCAGTCAATCGACGTAATCAGCGACGTTCAGAAACAAATAAACAGTCTGGATAAAGACTCGTTCATTTTTGATTTGATTGTCTGCGACGAAGCTCACCGTACAACTGGTGTAAAGCAGAAGGATAAGCTCCAGTCTGCATTCACAAAGGTTCATTCAAACGACAACGTAAAAGCAAAGAAGCGTCTTTACATGACCGCAACTCCAAGGCTCTACTCTTCTGAAGCACAATCAAAAGCAAAGGAAAAGGAAGTAGAAGTCTGGTCTATGGACGACCCTGAAATGTTCGGTGAAGAAATCTACCGTATCGGTTTCGGTGCTGCAGTTGAAAAACAACTGCTTTCTGATTACAAGGTAATCGTTCTTACGCTCGACGAAAACTCGGTAGAGCCTCAGCTTCTGAACGAGCTTCTTGAAGGAAACGCTGACTTGAAGGAAAGCGACGCTATAAAGCTCATCGGTTGTATCAATGTCCTTTCAAAGCGAACGAACTACCTCACAGATAAGGAACTGTTCAGTGATGTAGACCCTGAACCAATGAAGAGTGCCGTAGCATTCTGCTCTAACATAAAAAACTCTCTGTACCTGAAAGACTCATTCAATGTGTGTCAGCAAGCATACTACGAGAAAATGTCTGAAGAAGAACGAGACCAGCTCGTTGTAGTTCAGGCAGACCACGTTGACGGTGGTATGGGAAGTACAGTCCGTGAAGAGAAACTTGAGTGGCTTAAGAAAGCCGACTCAAATAAAAAAGAATGTCGTGTTCTGAATAACGTTCGTTGTCTTTCAGAAGGTGTAGATGTTCCGAGCCTTGATGCAATCATGTTCTTGTCTTCCAGAAACAGTCAGGTAGACGTGGTTCAGTCTGTAGGTCGTGTAATGCGAAGAGCCGAAGGTAAAAAGTTCGGTTACATCATCATTCCGGTTTTAGTTCCTGCGGATAAAAACGCTGATGAAGTTCTGGACGACTCGGACGACTTCAAAATTGTATGGAGCGTATTGAATGCTCTCCGTGCACATGACGACCGCTTCAATGCGACAATCAATAAAATAGAACTCAATAAAAAGAAGCCAAAAGTCATAAACGTAACTGGTGGCGGCAACTTCGGCGGCAAGAGCGCAGTCGGTGGTGGTGGTGACACTGAAGCTGAAGAAACTGAACAATTCCTGTTTGATTTCGACGAACTACAGAAAGAATTGTACGACAAATTCCAGAAACTCACTGGTCAGGTTTTCGCAAAAATGGTAAATAAGTGCGGAAGCCGACGCTACTGGGCAGACTGGGGAAAAGACGTAGGCGAAATCGCAAAGCGAAACATTGACCGTATCAATAAACTGATTGCAGTTGATGGTGACCACAAAGACAAGTTTAATGCTTACTGGGAAGGTCTAAAAAACAACTTGAACCCTAGCGTAAGCCAAGATGAAGCCGTAGAAATGCTGGCTCAGCACATGATTACAAAGCCTGTCTTTGAGGCACTGTTCGGAAACGACCACTTCACAAAAGAGAACCCAGTTTCAAAATCACTGGAAGCCATTGTTGCTCTGCTCGACGAAAAGAGCGACCCTGAAGACTTGGAAAAACTGGAAAGGTTCTACAACTCGGTAAAGCAGAGAGCAGAAGGCATCGACAATGCAGAAGGAAAGCAGAAAGTCGTTGTTGAACTTTACGATTCGTTTTTCAAGAACGCTTTCCCAATGACAGTTGAGAAGTTGGGTATCGTTTATACTCCAGTTCCAGTCGTAGACTTCATTATCCATAGTGTTGAGTGGGTTTTGAACAAAGAGTTTGGTCGTTCAATAAGCGATGAGAAAGTTAACGTAATCGACCCATTCACTGGAACTGGTACATTCATAACACGACTCCTGCAATCTGGAATTATCAAACCAGAGGATTTGGAGCGAAAATACAAACACGAGATTTTTGCTAACGAAATCGTACTTCTGGCTTACTACATTGCCAGCGTAAACATTGAAAACGCCTACCACGACCTGAGCGGTAAAGAATCTTACGAGCCGTTCGGTGGTATTTGTTTGACTGATACATTCCAGTTGTACGAGAATGGCGAGCCGACATTGGACGACGAAATTTTCAGCGAGAACAGTGACCGTGTAAACGAGCAGAAGAAACAGCCTATTACCGTCGTTATGGGAAACCCTCCGTATTCGGTAGGACAGAAGTCTGCTAACGATAATGCACAGAACCAGTCGTATGAAAAACTGGAACAGAAGATTGCTGATACTTATGCAAAGGAATCTGAGGCAACGAATAAAAACTCTGTTTACGACTCATACATAAAAGCCTTCCGTTGGGCAAGCGATAGAATTACTATACAGAAGAACGGGGGGTATAGTAGCGTTCGTCTCGAACGGGAGCTGGCTGGACGGCAATGCTCAGGACGGATTCAGAAAGACTCTGGAGAAGGAATTCGACAAGATTTATGTGTTCAATCTGAGGGGAAATCAGAGAACGAGCGGAGAACTTTCCCGACGGGAGGGAGGGAAGATTTTCGGGAGCGGAAGTCGGACTCCTATAGCAATTACAGTCTTAGTCAAAAAGGAGACGGCATAGTGGCTTTTGTTTCAAACGGCAGTTGGCTGGACGGTAATGCACAAGACGGATTTAGAAAAACTCTTGAAAAAGAATTCAGCAAAATTTATGTGTTCAATCTGCGAGGCAACTGTAGGACAAGCGGAGAACTCCGCAAAAAAGAAGCAGGAAATGTGTTCGGACTTGGTAGCCGTACACCGATTGCAGTAACCGTACTCGTTAAGAAAAGTGGAGAATAAGATGAGCGACCATAAAGCAGAGATTTATTACTACGACATAGGCGACTATCTGAGCCGTGAACAGAAATTAGACATAATCACCAACTTCAAGAGTATGGAGAATCTGCCGTTTACCAGACTTACACCTAATACACATGGTGATTGGCTTAGCCAAAGAAACGACAAATTCGATACATGGATTCCTGTAGAGCCTGACGAAAAATTTAATAATAAATCGCACAGTTTTTTTACTGTTAATTCCAGAGGCTATGAAACAGCTCGTGATTTTTGGGTATACGCTTCGGATGAGAAGTCATTAAGAGAAAATGTAAATAGCTTTATTGAAGAGTACTATCTAAATTTAGGGAAGAAAGATAAATCTGAATTAAATTATGATACAAAAAAAATTAGTTGGTCGAGTAATTTGATTGCAAAGGTTTTAAAAGGAGAGAAAATTTCAAAAGAAATAAATGTATCGACTGCGGTTTATAGACCTTTCTTCAAACAGTACACAATTACTAAAAGTGAATTGATAAACCGTCGTGGTCAGTTTGACAGTTTCTTTCCCACTCTAACTAGTAAGAATTTGATTATTTGCGTTAGTGGCATAGGGGTAACAAAAGAATCGTCTTGTATAGTTACAGATGTGATTCCAGACCTTGAACTTATCGGAAAATCTCAATGCTTCCCACTCTACTGGTACGAGACAATCGAACTAGACCAATACTCACTCTTCGATGAAGACGATGCGCAAATCGTAAGACACGAAGCAATCTCAGACTTCATTCTGGAGCGCGCACAGACCAAGTACGGGAACAAAGTTCAAAAAGAGGACATATTCTATTATGTTTACGGTATCCTGCATTCTAAGAGCTACCGAGAAACATTCTCTGCCGACTTAAAGAAAATGCTGCCTCGCATTCCGCTCGTGTCCGACTACGAGAAATTCTGGGCTTTCAGTAAGGCAGGACGAGAACTGGCAAACCTTCACTTAAATTATGAGAAGGTTGCACCGTGTCCCGATGTTGTAGTGGAAAGTTTGGAGAACGTGCAGTACAAAATAGATTCTTCGATGCAATCAACTCATAATGACAGCGATGCTTTAATGGTGGCAGACAGTATTTCTGATTTTGCGTCAGCAAAATCGAATCCGTGTGGCAATTCTTCTGATTACGCCTACTATGCCGTGGAGCAGATGAAGTTTCCGAAAAAAGGACAGAAAGACACAATCATCTACAACCACTATCTCACGATAAAGAATATTCCGGAAAAAGCCTACGAGTATGTTGTGAACGGAAAGGCCGCAATCGAGTGGATTATGGAGCGTTATGCCGTCACCACCGACAAGAAGAGCGGTATCACCAACAACCCGAACGACTGGTCTCGTGAGCATGAAAAGCCTCGCTACATTCTGGATTTGCTTTTGAGCGTTATCAATGTGAGCGTGCAGACGGTGGACATCGTGAACGGACTTCCAGAAGTTGACTGGAATAAGGAATAAGCAAATTTTTGCCATGCTGCCCGTATGGAAGAGCGATTTTCGCAATCCACTGCAAGTTGCAGTTTTTTGCGGATAGGAAAGACAAATGGCTGAAACTTTAAATCGAGAAATCTATCTCAAAAAATTAATCGACATAATGCAAAAAAAGCCGCCCGAACAAAAACTCGGGCGGCTTCCGCTTTCAATGTGGCAATTCAGCTTCCTAGAAATCGACTTCGGTGTCGTAGTAGCAGCACTTCAAGAGTTTTTCCATCTCTTCCTGGGTCGGCTGCCTCGGGTTGCTTCCAGTGCAGGCGTCGGCAATTGCATTCTTGGCGATTTCAGGCAGGCGCTCAAGGAAGACGTCCTCGGGGACGAAGCCCTTCTCGCACGGATAGCTGTCGGCGCCGTATGTTCCGATTGAGTGCGGAATCTTGAGGTCGTCGTTCATGCCGCGGAGATATTTGATGAGAGCAGCGATTTTTTCTTTTTCTGTTGAACCGCCCAATCCCATGAAGTCAGCGATGACGGCATAGCGTTTTGCGGCTGTCGGGTCCTTCGCGTTGAAGGCGATGACTTTCGGAAGGTACATCGCGTTCGCGGCTCCGTGGATGATGTGCGCGTGAAGGCCACCCACGTCCTCGAAAGCCGCTCCGGTCTTGTGCGCCATGGAGTGCACGATGCCGAGAAGCGCGTTCGAGAACGCCATTCCGGCCAAGCACTGTGCGTCGTGCATTCGGTCGCGCGCGCCCATGTCGCCGTTGTATGATTTCACCAAATCAGACTGAATCATCTTGATTGAGTGCAATGCGAGCGGGTCAGTATAGTTGCAGTTCGCGGTTGAGACGTAAGCCTCGATTGCGTGCGTGATTGCGTCCATACCAGTGTGCGCGACGAGCTTCTGCGGCATCGTCTCGGCGAGTTCCGGGTCCACAATCGCCACGTCAGGCGTGATTTCAAAGTCGGCGATTGGATATTTGATTCCCTTGTCGTAGTCGGTGATGATTGAGAACGCCGTGACTTCCGTAGCAGTACCGGAAGTTGACGAGACGGCGCAGAAATGGGCCTTTTTGCGGAGTTCCGGGATTCCGAAGACCTTGCACATGTCCTCGAAAGTGCTGTCTGGATACTCGTATTTTATCCACATAGCCTTCGCGGCATCGATTGGAGAGCCGCCACCGATGGCAACAATCCAGTCCGGCTGGAATTCGAGCATCTTCTTGGCTCCGTTCATCACAGTCGTCACCGACGGGTCAGGCTCGATTCCGTCGATAATCGAGACTTCCATTCCGGCTTCCTTCAGGTATTTCTCGGCCTTGTCGAGAAATCCGAACTTCTTCATCGAACCGCCGCCGACGCAGATGACGGCCCTCTTTCCCTTGAGATTTTTTAGAGCCTCAAGCGCGCCCTTTCCGTGATACAAGTCACGAGGCAGAGTAAATCTTTGCAAAATAAGTACCTCCTTTTTTTAACAACTCTGTTAAAGAATAGGATAAATCCGATTTTCCTGGATTGCAAACCTTATTTTGGGGACTTGCTCACATCTCGCGTAGTTTGCTTTCGATGAAGGAGATTTCTCTGTACATAATGCCAAAGTGAGCCTACAGTTCGTCCACAAGCAGCACACGGATTTCTTCGACTTGCCGAAGCTGCTTGTCGTTCGTCAAGAATACATCGCAATGATTTTGAATTGCACTCGCCAACTGAAGAGCGTCCATCGCCTTTATGCCCTGGTATTTTGCCCTCAATTGTGCCGTGAGAAAAGCCGTGTCTGAATCAATCGTTTTTAATGTAATAAATGAACGGCGAAGTGTCGATAAATGCGCTCTTAAACTCTGTCATTGCTGCGAAGCTCCTGGATATACGAGTCTGCAAAATTTGCCCGCTCGCAAGGAATTACATAAGAGTCAAAATCCAGTTTTCTCCGCCTTTTCCTCTCAATACTCTTCACAGATATAGAAAGCACATCGAGCAATTCCCTCTGCTCCTCATACGAAAGAGATATTGCTTCTTTTGTCAATGTCGCCAATGCCATATCGCTCATAGTTCACCTCCGTTTTCATTGTACCACAGGAAAGCCCCTCACATCTCGCGTAGTTTGCTTTCGATGAAGGGGGTTTTTCTGTACATAATGCCAAAGTGAGCCTACAGTTCGTCCACAAGCAGCACATTGATTTCTTCGACTTGCTTTAACTGCTTATCGTTTGTCAAAAACACATCGCAACCGTATACAATTGCTGTGGCAAGATGAATGGAATCCATTCCTTTTATCCCCTTATATTTTGCACCCGAAAAGGAATCACTAAATATTCTGTATTCGCTATCGTCGAAGTCATAAAAGAACTTTCGCGAGCGAGCGATTCAGCTATAAAACTTCTGACTTTTTGTGCATACGGCTGAACAGAATCCAGATAATAAATAAGCGGAGTCGTATCAAAATAAATGCGTTTAAATTCTGTCATCATCGCGTATTCTCCGAATATAATCCGCAGGGTCTTCTGTCCAAGTATGTTTTCCTGGGTGGCAGAGCGCATCAAGAGCCGCCATAGTTTGCTCCACATTGCCTGTTGTGCTTATCGTCGGCTGCACATCAAGCATTACCGTTTGTCCCTCATACGCTCGCAATGCTTCATCTACCACAGTAACAGAATTTCCATTAACAAGAGCTTGCATAATCATAATTCACCCCCGCTTTCATTGTACCACAGACCGCCCTCTCACATCTCGCGTAGTTTGTTTTCGATGAAGGGGATTTCCTCTGCATTCAAGGAATACTTTGGTCAGCACTGTTTTTCAGTTGTAATGACCTTTGCAAGAAACAATATGCAGCATCCCGTTTTCCACGCGGTAGACAAGGCGATTCACATCATCAATGCGCCTGCTCCAAAGTCCGCTCAAGTTTTCCTTCAGCGGTTCTGGCTTTCCAATACCTTTGTCAAAACCACTGCGCTCAATATCTTGTATGAGAGCATTTATGCGCTTGATTGTCTTTTTGTCCTGCCCCTGCCAATAAAGATAATCTGCCCACGCCTCATCAAACCATATCTTCTTCATCAGTCAACCTCGATGAGTTCGTGTTCAACGCCTTTTCCCTCATTCAAGGCTTTTATTCCTCTCTCAAGGTGTTCGATATTGCTCTTTGAATAAAACAAGTCATCGGAACTGTCTTTTGAAGTCCAATTCTGCAATGCTTGAGTAAGACGCGCCAAAAGCAAGACACACTGATTGTACGAAAAACTATCCACATCATTTAAAACCGCATTGAATGCCATATCGCTCATAGTTCACCTCCGTTTTCATTGTACCACAGGAAAGCCCCTCACATCTCGCGTAGTTTGTTTTCGATGAAGATCTCTCTCCACTAAACAAAAAAAGGCAGGTTCCCCTGCCTTCATCTTCACTTCACTATCAGCGAGTAAAGCCTGTCCAAGTCCTCTTTGGAAAAATAGTCGATTTCGATTTTTCCTTTTTCGAGCGTGCCGTTCAGGACGACTTTTGTGCCGAGGGCTTCTATGAATTTCTGCTCGATTTCGCCGATGTTCGGGTCTTTCTGGAAAGACGGAGATTTTTTGGAAGCAGAAGGCTTCAGCGGAGAGCCGCTGTTCAGTTCGCTCGCCATCTCCTCGGCTTTGCGGACGACCATGCCGGTCTCGACAATCTTCTTGAAAAGCTCCCTTCTGGCAGTCGGCTCCTTCACGGCGAGAAGAGCGCGGGCGTGGCCTGCCGTGAGTTTTCCCTCCACAAGCGCGTCCTGCATATCCTCCGGGAGCTTCAGGAGGCGGATTGCGTTCGCAACGGTAGAGCGGTTCTTTCCGACGCGCACGGCTATCTGGTCCTGGCTCAATCCGGAAATCTGCATGAGCTTGTAGTAGGCCTTCGCCTCCTCGATGTCGTTCAAGTCCGCGCGCTGGATGTTTTCGATGAGGGCGATTTCAAGCTTTTCCTGGTCGCTCTCGAATTTTCCGATTCTGACTGGAACTTTCGACAAGCCAACGATTTTCGCGGCGCGCGTTCTTCTCTCGCCCGAGATTATGTAGAAGCTGCCGTCGTGCGCGTCCTCAATCTCAATCGGCTGGTGGATTCCGTGCTCGCGGATTGACTCTGCAAGCTCGTTCAGCTTCTCCTCGTCGAATTCGGTTCGCGGCTGCTGCGGATTCGGCTTCAAAAGATTCACGTCGACGAAGAGCTGGCCGAATTCGTCAGAGGAGATGCCGGCGGGAAGCGCAGACGATTTTGCGCTCAACGAATGAGGTGAACCTGCCGCCTCCACAGCATCCACCCCGTTTTTCTGGGCGGCTGCGGATTCGGAAACTATGTCGAAGGAAACGCTTTCCGCCTCGGTCCGCGCGTCCGAAACGGAATCGGAAGGACTCGCGGGCTGGAAAGCGGATGCGGGAACCGAAGAAGGAGCCTCGACTTTCGGCTGTGATTTTAGTTCGTTTCTGTAAAGGGCGTTGACTCCGCCGCCACCAAGTCCACGTTTCTTAGCCACGGTTCATCACCTCTATAGCAAGCTGCTTGTAGCTTTTCGCGCCGACGCAGTTGGGGTCGTAGTCGCATATCGCCTGGCCATAGGACGGAGCCTCTGAAAGGCGGACGTTCCTCGGAATCATCGTATTGAAGACATCCTCTCCGTACTTTTCCTTTACAAGTTTCACGACATCCTTCGCGAGAGTCGTCTTTCCGTACATCGTGAAGAAAATCCCCCCGATTTTGAGGTTGGGGTTTATCGATTTCTGGACCTGCTCCACAGTCTGGAGGAGAAGGGAAAGTCCTTCCAACGCGAAATACTCGCACTGCATCGGCACGAGAATCGCGTCGGACGCGGCGAGTCCGTTCAGCGTCAAAAGGCCGAGAGACGGCGGGCAGTCTATCAAAATGTAGTCGTATGTTTTTCTGAAAGGGTCGAGGGCGTTCTTCAAGAAAAATTCCCTGTTGTCCTGGTCGACAAGCTCAATCGCGGCGCCGGACAAATCAATCGAAGCGCAGATTGCGTCGAGGTTCTTCACGGCGGTGTGCTTCACGCACTCGTTTGCGGGAGTCAAGTCGGCGAGAAGTTCGTAGATTGTCGGCTTGTCCTTGGTCACACCGATTCCGCTCGACATGTTCCCCTGGGAGTCGAAATCGACAAGAAGGACTTTCTTTCCAGCAAGCGCCATGTACGCGCCTATGTTTATGGCGGACGTCGTTTTTCCGACACCGCCCTTCTGATTGACAAATACGTATATCTTTCCCATGCCGTCTACTTTATCAGATAATCGGACTCTGTGAAACAGTTGTGAAACAGTTCTATCCCCCAAACGAATTCAAATGAGGTTGGCGAAGACGGACATTAGGACGACGGTCATCAAGCCGCAGACGGCAATCGAAAGTCCGCTCATCGCCCCCTCGACTTCCCCTATCTGCAGCGCCTTGGTCGTGCCGAGCGCGTGGCTGCAGGTTCCGATGGCAACCCCCTTCGCCACCGGGTCGGTCACCCGGAAAAGGCGCAGAATCTGCTCGCAGAAAGTGTTCCCCGTGATTCCAGCCACGCAAATCGAGCCGACCGTGATTCCGACGATTCCGCCGTACTGGTTCGAAAGAGCGATTCCAATCGCGGTCGTTATCGACTTCGGGAGAAGAGAGACGTACTCGACATGGGAGATTTTGAAGCAGAGGCAGCAGACAAAAATCATCGACAAATTCGCGAGAGTGCCAACGAAGATTCCTCCGATTATCGCGGGCCAGTTGTCCTTGAGCTTCTGGAACTGCTCGTAGAGCGGAATCGCCAGGCAGACGGTCACGGGTGTGAGGAAGAACGAAAGGATTCTCGTGCTTTCGTCGTACTTTTTTATGTCGATTTTGAAGAATGCCACGAACGCTATGGACAAAACTATCGCCACGAGCATCGGATTGAAAATCGCCAGCTTGAACTTCCTCTTCAACAAGCCTCCGAATGCGTAGGTCACCAAGGTCAGGATAATCCCCAAACAGGATGACGACTCAAAAAACACTTTCACAGATTCCATTGCGCTTTCCATTTTTCACATTCTCCCCTCTTCTGGATTTTCCTTTTTGCTCGTCAGGCGGATTATTATCTGCGTGGCCCAGCCGGAAACGACCATGACCACGAACGTTGAAAGCACCCCAAGCAAGAGGAAGAAATGCCAGTGCGACTTCAAGACCTCGATGTTGGCGAGGAGGGCGATTGCCGGCGATATGAAGAAAATCGGCATGACGCCAAGAAGGAAATCCCCGGTCTCTTTCACTGCGGAAATCGGGCATATCTTGAAGTGAAGCGCGAAGAACATCAGCACAAGCCCGTAGATAGAAGCGGGAATCGGAAGCGGAATCAGAAAGTTCAACGCTTCGCCAATCAACGAAAACAATGCGATTAAAAAGAACTGTTTGATAAATTTCATGAAGAAAATCTTAGAACTTAATGCAAATTGTGTTAATCTACAAAAAACAATCTTCAATGCTAAAAACAGGAGAAAAAAAATGGCAAAGAAAATCGACATCAAATCTTATCTTTATGTAATCGGAATGGCTCTCGTGGTCATCGGCTGCTTCCTTCCGCTCGTCTCGACGAAGTTCGTCAACAGCTCAAGCGCGTTCAGCATCATCACGAAGGGCAGCGGCAGCGGAGTCGTGAGGGTCGGAGCGATTCTCGCCATGCTCGGAGCCGTGGCGGGTGTCGCGCTCACGTTCGTCAAGGGCAAGATGTACAAGCTCATCGCTTTGGTCGTCTCGATTCTCGGTGGACTCTACGTCTTCGTGAACTATTTGAACCAGAGCGGAGCCGTAAAAGGAATCGCAAAATTCGCGGCAAAAGCTTCCGGAGCCACACCAGGAATCGGCGTCCTCCTCATCGTAGTCGGCTGGATAGTCGCGCTTTTGGGATTCTTCTTCTCAAGAGAGAGATAATCGGTCAGAAAAAAATCGCAGAAAGAAAGAGAGAGAAAGATAGAAAAAAACAATAGGACGAAAGTCGAGTTTTCAAAATGCAATGGCAGAAACAAGCGGAAGCGGGGTTCCGACAAAAAAGAACACTCAGCCACCGCAAAGCGGTACTGCCGTTCTTTTTGTCGGGTTCCCGCTGGGAGCTTGTTTCAGCAACTACAATATGCTTAAACTCGATATTCGGCTAAATCAAAAATTTGGAGAAACAAATGGCAGATTCAAAAAGAAGAGTCGTCATCACGGGAATGGGGGCTGTCTCGCCTGTGGGAAACACGGTGGAGGAGACTTGGGAGAGCGTCAAGAGCGGAAAATGCGGAATCTCAAAGATAACGCTCTTCGACCCTTCCCGCCTTTCGGTGAAGATTGCGGGAGAAGTGAAAAATTTCGACATAGAACGATACGGGCTTGAGAAGAAAGTGCTCAGGCAGAAGGCGAGATTCACGCAGCTCTGTCTTGGAGCGTCGGCGCAGGCCGTGTCGGATTCCGGCTATTCAGCGGAAAAGCTCGGCGGCGAAAGATGCGGAGTCGCGGTCGGCTGCTGTCTCGGCGGACTCGACGTGATGGCGGAGGCGTTCGCGAAAGTTGACGACCCGAACGCGGGCCCAGACAGGATGCCGCCACTCACAACGCCGATGATGATAACGAACGAAGCCGCGGCGAACGTCTGCATCCAGTTCGGCATCAAGGGCTTCGGCTGGGCTTTGAACACGGCGTGCGCATCTGGCTCGGACGCGCTCGGACTCGCATTGGACATGATTCGCTCCGGCCGCGTGGACATGTGCCTTGCAGGCGGAACTGAATCTGCGATAACGGAATTCTCAATCGCCTCTTTCATAAAGCTCCACGCCCTCGCCACGAAGTTCAACGACTGCCCGGAAAAGGCATCCCGCCCGTTCGACAAGGACAGGGACGGATTCGTCATGGCGGAAGGCAGCGCGATGTTCATGCTTGAGGAACTTGAGCACGCGAAGAAGCGCGGCGCGAAAATCTATGCGGAGCTTGCGGGATTCGGGACGAGCAACGACGCGTACCACATAACCGCGCCACTCAAGGACGGAAGCGGAGCGGCGCAGGCCGTAAGGGCGGCTCTGGAGGATGCCGGAATCAAGGGCGAGGAAGTCCAGTACTACAACGCCCACGGAACATCGACCCACGCGAACGACTCCGGCGAGACCGCCATGCTCAAGCTCGTCTTCGGCGACCACGCCAAAAAGCTCAAGATTTCTTCCACGAAATCCATGACCGGCCACCTCGTCGGAGCGGCAGGAGCAATCGAGGCCCTTTTCTGCGTGAAAGCGATAAACGACAGCTTCATTCCTCCCACAATCAACCTCGAAAACCCGGACACGGAAGGCGGCTGCGACCTCGACTACACGCCGAACAAGGGCGTGGGCGCGGAAGTCAAGGTGGCAGTCTCGGCCTCCCTCGGCTTCGGCGGCCACAACGGCTGCGTCGTAATCAAGAAGTTCGAAGAATAGGTTGAATGTCGAGTTGATGAAAATTGCAAATGTGGAAACAAGCTCCCAGCGGGAACCGCAGCCTGCTTGCGCAGTCTTGCCCAAAACGGCGGTACCGCTTCGCGGTGGCGGCAACATCGCTTGCGATGTTTAGTGTTTTCGTGGGGAGAACCCCGCTTCCGCTTGTTTCCACTGTGCATTCGTAAAAGTCGATATTTGACCAGGCTACAAAGCTAAAATCAAGAATACTGCAAACGAAGATTTCACGCTGTTCTGCCCCCCCTGAAGGACAAGAAATGAACAACTTTGAATTATTCACAATGATGTATTTTACATTGGATGCCCAGTATGAAAACTACGAACAAGATGAAGAGTTCGCCAACTTCCTGAGCAGTTTAGACCCTTTCTTATGGGAAGACTGTAGCTCTGGAGACCCTGCATACTTCTTAGAGTTTGAGGACTTTATGAAGGGGAAAAATATAGGAGACGACTATGGTTATTCGCTTGCCTTAAAATTCTTGCAGACTAATGAATTCTCAAAAGGCATGGATAAGTATTTCTCAATGACAACAGTTGAGAAATACATAGAGGGAGCCAAAGAGTATCTTTCACAACCTCACAAAGGCGGCTCTAAGCATTCATGACAAACAAAAAAAACTGATTTGTCCAGTTTGAAACATTCTTGGACAAATCCGTTTTGGAAATCACTCTATTTTCACATCAAAGATTTTTATATCAACACCACCATGCCCATCAATATCACCACTGTTGACATAATGATTTTCAACACTTAGCGAAGTCGGGTATGAGCTGTTTTCAAGAAAAGTTGCGGAATAAGTTATTCCTATCAGAAAATCATCAAGCGCACTGTGGTTCTCATAGCAGTTTTCAAAATATTCATAGATTTCAGCAATCGAAGAAAACCTTCCAGTTGTGGAAGTCTCAGCAGCATTGGGCTCTTCGTCCTCCACCGTGACATCTCCGTTTGAAACATGGGCCACAATAGGCGCCATCGAATCTCCCAGACCGAACCTGTACGAAAAGGAATAAGACTCCAGCTCAGTCCATGCGTTTTTCTTCTCCGTGAATAGTTCATAATCAGGAAATCTTATCCCCCTAACAGACTCGTATTCATCGATTTCAGTGTCGTCATCGCAGGCTAGGAAAGAGAATCCAATCGCGAGGAGTGAAACAATAAATGAAACTGACTTTTTTCTTAAAAATTTCATAAAAAACTCCTTTTCACATATGGTAACACCGTAAATAACTTTTTTGCAAACAAAAAAAACGGATTTGTCCGTTTTTTCACATTCTTGGACAAATCCGTTTTGAAAAAAAATTCTTTTTTTATCAATTCTCCACAAAGCCCTTCGACCAATGCCAGACGGGCTTCGCGAGTTTGTACGAGAACGGCTGGACACGCTCGAAGTCAGGAAGCCACTCCGTGTCGGGACACAAGTCCTGGTAGAAAAGATAGTCGAAGTCGTAGGCCTCAATCAAATCCTTCAAGTCAGCGTCCTCGCTCTCGTTCACGAGCCTGTTCTCAATCACGGAGAGGGCCTTTTTGCGCCGTTCAAGCTCCTCCTCCGTCCCCTTGAACGGAACCGGCGTGTACTGCGACATGAGCGAGATTATCGCCTTTCCGTCGACTTTCTCGTGCAGCCACTCAAGCACGTCGGCGGTCTCGAAGAATTTCCCCGGAAGGAAAAGGTGCCGGACAATCACGCCGCTCTCGATTTTCTCTTTTTTTGCGGAAGGATTTGCAGAATCGGCGACTTCCACGATTTTTAGCGGATTTTTTGAAATCATGTACCCAATCGCTTTTTTGGCGACATCTGGATAGTCGGAAGCGGCGCAGAGGCTTTTTGAAAGCTCGGAAGAAAGCGTCTTTAGGTCTGGAAGATAAATCGAAACAAGTCCTTCGAGCATTTTTAGGCTCTCCACGGAATCGTAGCCGCTGGAGTTCCAGCACACGGGAATCGAAAGTCCGCGCTTTTTCGCGAGGGAAAGCCCCTCAGCGACGGCAGGCACATGGTGGCTTCCCGTCACGATGTTGATGTTCTCCGCGCCAATCGCCTCAAGTTTCAGACAGATGTCGGCGAATTCTTCTATTGATACGGTCTTTCCCATGCCCTGCTGTGAAATCTGGTAGTTCTGGCAGAATGCGCAGCGGAGATTGCAGCCAGTCAAGAAAATCGTGCCGCTGCCCCCGTTCACAGTCAAAAGCGGCTCCTCCCCAAAATGCAGGCAGGCAACGGCGACACGGATTCCGCTCGGCTCCATGCAAAAACCGAATTTTCTCTCTGAAACAGGCGTGGAAGAATCCCAGCCGCTCCGCTCCACTCCGCAGTTTCTCGGACACAGGCGGCAGTTTGAATAGATATCGTTTTTCAATTTCGGACTCGATTACAATGCGCCTTTCTCAAGAATCACGCTCATCATGTTCTGCAAAGCGTTCAAGTCGATTGTCTCCGCCTCGAAATTCACGAAGTCGCGGAGGTTTTCCCAGTCGTCGGCGGTCAAAACGTCGAGCGTCTCCGAAACGTCGTTGTTGACGAACGAGTGGAACGCCTTGATTTTGTCCAGGTTCGCCTCGCTCGGCTCGTTCGCCAAATCCTCGCTTTCGAGGACGTATGTGTTGAACCAATACTCGCTAATCTGGCGGGCGATCCCCGGCACATCACGGTTGTAGGTCTCGAAGAGCTTGCAGATTGACTGGCACGCCCTTCTTCCGTCGTAGTGGCCGCCGTTGTTCGCGCGGTCGTATTTGATAGCCTTCTGAATGTCCGAATAAAATTTCTCGATAGTAGTCATGGAAAAGATTATAGAGCAAACAGAAGGTTTATGGAATTTTGGACCTAGAACTTGAATCCGTCGATTTTGCTCGCGATGTTCTGAACGGCTTCGGCTGTCTCGTCGGACGTGTCCAAAAGGTCGTTCTTGATGTCGAGGACTGTCCTCGTGACTTCAAGGGCCTTGGAAAGCGACTCCTTCGTGCTGGCGGTCTGCTCGTTGAGAGAGCGCACTTCCCGCAGAATAGCCTTGTTTCCGTCCTGCATCTGCACCGAAGCGGATTTCACTTCCGATGTCGTGTCCGCAAGCGAGCGAAGGGCCTCGATGATTTGCTGCGACCCCGACGACTGCTCCGCCATGGCGTTCTTTATCGAAACGACGAGCTGGGCAGTCTCATCCATCATCTTTCCGGTCTCGGCATAGACTGAATCGGCAACGGCGGAGGAAGAGACAATCGAGACAATCAAATTCCTGATGTTCTCGATTTGGGATTTTATGCTGTTGGACTGGACGGACGAATCCTCGGCCAGTTTCCTGATTTCGTCGGCGACCACGGCGAACCCCTTTCCCGCCTCCCCGGCGTGGGCGGCCTCGATTGCGGCGTTCATGGCGAGGAGGTTCGTCTGCTCGGCGATGTTCGAGATTATCATGTTCGCTTCGTCCAGGCTCTGCGACTGCTGTTCGACATCAGCTATTTTCCTTGAAACCTCGCCGCTCGTCTCGATTCCCTTCTGAGTGTTGTCCTTGAGTTTGTCGAACGCGTCCGACATGTTCTCGCTCGATTTCGTCACGGAACGAATGTTGCCAATCATCTGCTCAACGGCGGAAGCGGCCTCGGCAGAGGCGGCGGACTGCCTCTCCACGAGACGCTCCAGGTTCTCTATCGACATAGAGATTTTCTCGATAGAGCCGGAAGTCTCCTCCACGCTCGCTTCCTGCTGCCGCATATGGCTTGTCACCGCGTCGATGTCCCCGGTGAGGGCGGAAATCGCTCGGTCGGTCGAATCCACGCTTGCCCTGAGGTTCGATGAAGTCTGCGTCATCGCGTCCTTGGAACCGGCGATGTCCTTTATGAGCGACTGCAAATTCTGAATGAAAAGATTGAAGCTTCTCGTAATCTGCCCGATTTCATTGTTCTTCACTTCCTCAAGCCGCACCGTCAAATCGGCGTTTCCTGTGGAAATCCTGTGGAATTCCTTGTTCAACGCCTTGAGCGGCCTGAAACTCACCACGAGGAGGAGAACCGTCACTGCGATAATTAGGGCCAAAGCCAGGAAATTCGACACGAGAAGCGAACGGACGAGTCCCGAAGCCGAAGAATTTATCGTGGAAAGAGGAACGAGCACGGCAAGATTCCACGAAGTCCCCGAAATCTGCTTGAAGAAGACCTCGTACGGTTTTCCATTGAGTTTGACGCGGCCGCCCCCCTCCTTCTCCCCGCTCAGAACCTCCCTGAATTTTTCCGGCACCGACATTCCAGGCGTGTCCTCGATTCTCTTTGAAAGGCTGTAGGAAGTCTCAGGAGCGCATATGTAGAGCCTGTCCTTCGTGAGCAGGACCGCGTAGCCTTCAGGGGAATCCTCGGCTCCGCCCTTTATGCCCTTGATTCCGTCGTTGACGTAGCTGACAGGAGTGAACCCCACGAAACAACCGATATGCGTCTTTCCGTCATCCATTTTCGGCTCGGAGGCCTTGCAGATTGGAACGATTCCGTTCTCGAAATTCGTACCCTCCGGATCCGAATAAAGCTGGGACAGATTCTCGCCCTTCATGCGCTTGAAATAATTCTCTTCGGCGACGCTCTCCACCCTTCCGTCGTCGTAGTAGCAGAGGGCCGTCCCGTAGTCGACATACGCGACGTTCCTGAAATTCTTCTGCCTGTTCTTCGCCCTCTTCATGAGCATGGCCTGGATTTCAGAAGGATCCCTGGAATTCAGCCCCACATCGTCGAGCATCGTGTAGCTACGAAGCTGCTGCATCTGGATGTTGTTCCTGTACTGCGTGGCAACGACAATCTGCTTCAACAGCTCCTTCGCGTCCTTCACGACCATGGCGTAGGAGTCCTTCCGCAAATTGTTCACACAGAACAACGCCGACACGGAAACGAGCAGCGCGATTACGACTCCAATTTTCCAACTGAGGCTGAAAACCAAACTCTTCTTTTTCATAACCCACCTGTTTTTACATTTAAAAACGAGAAAATCCCGAAAATACAGACTTCCGAGCGTTTTCATTCTATCACTACTACAAAATAATCGACATTTTTTTTCAAAAATCGGACAACCTTTCTAGAAGTTTTTTCCTTGACTTCTGTTTTGAGTGAATTTATACTTCTCATTATGGACTTAAAAACTGTTTTAACACCTGATACTGTTGAGCTTCATCTCAAAGGTAAGACAAAAGAAGAAATTATCGATGAGATGTTGGATATCCTTATCAAGGCTGGAAAAGTAGCTAACAAAGCTATAGCGCGTGAGTGTGTGCTGGATCGCGAGAGAAAGATGTCAACTGGTATGAAGCACGGCATCGCAATTCCTCACGGAAAAACAGACACTGTCGCAGATTTGGTTGCATGTATTGGTATCTCTGACAACCCGGTCTCTTTCGACTCGCTTGATCAGGAGCCTTGCCGCATTTTCATCATGACGCTTTCGCCTATCAACAAAACTGGGCCTCATCTCCAGTTCTTGGCAGAAGTTTCCCTTCTCTTCAAGAGCGCGGAAAAACGGGCGCAGATTTTGAACACGCAGGACAAAGCCGAAGTAATCAAGATATTGACAGAATAGGCTTGCGATTTCCGTCAATTTTGGAAAACCTCTGCACTTCATACAAAGCAGGGGTTTTTTGATTTTAAAGACACACAAGGAAGAACAAATGAAACTTGAAAGACTTTTTGAAGTCAAGGACTCGAAACTCTACAAAATCGGGGAGGATGCCGAATACAAGCCAGAAGTGCGCGCCGTCAAGTGGAGCGACGTGGAAGGCAACCCGGAGGAATACAACGAGGAATTTCTCGCCAAGCTGAGGGACGAGCTGAAAGCACTGGAGGAAAAGGGCGGCTTCGTCTTGATTGAGCCGCTCTTCGACAAAAGCGCGGACGCGCAGCAGTTCACGGCGGCGATGAAGCACACCGCAAGGCGCATAAAGGACTGCGTTTCGGTAATCGGATTCGCCATACCGGAGGAAATTTCGGGAGAAAGCGAAAGGGCGTTTTATATTGAAGAGATGAGTGCGAAGCACAAGCAGTACTGTTTCTTCTCAAAGAAGGCTCTCGGAAGCGACATCGCCGTGTATTAGTCGTTTTAACAAAAATGGAGATTATGGAGATTTTGCGAAATAACGCAAAGCTTTCAATAAAACTTCATTATATTCAAAGATTTGTTGAACAAAGTTCTCATTTGTGAAATGATTGTGGCATGAACTCTTACAAACTGAAATCCCTTCTCGGGACGTTGTTCTTTTGCGGGCTTTTCCTTGCCCTCTGCTACATCGTCATAAAGTACGTTCCGGGAAAAACAGACTCAGCGAAGATTTGTTCGGAACAGGCGGAATTCAAATCTTTGCATTCAAAACTTGAGAACCCCAGGCTCTTCCTCATCCAAAAATTCCTGGACGAGAAGAGGCAGGAGTCTGCAACCGAAGTTGAAAAAGACGAGGCTGACAAAAAAGCCGATGAAAAAATCGAAATCGCCATCGACTTGGGCGAAGAAGAGCCGGAACCGGATTTTCTTTCGATGCTGCAGACGCCAGAATTCAAAGACGGTTTGGCCGCGCTCCTGACGGAAAGCAGGGACGAGCAGATTGAACAGCCCGCGAAAAAGGCGGCGCCACAAAAGAAAAAGAAAGAAGACTTCAGCACGCTTTCGCTCGCGCAGAATTCGCTTTCCGCCACAGCCTTTGCGGAAACGCTCGGAATGCCGGGCACGCAGATTTTCAATTCGGCAAGCTTCGAACTTGCATATTCGAACGCGAAAGTCGACAACAAGGCAGGCTACAACGAGGACTACTCGCCGGTCGAGGACAGCTGCCTCGCCCTTTACAGGCAGCAGCAGTCGCGCCCGGCAGTGGAATGGTTCTTCTCGCACATAACGAACAACAGGGAAGTCGCCCAGGCAATCCTTGAGAACGCCGACAAGAACGGAATATCGCCAACACTCGCATTCGCGCTCGCATACGTCGAAAGCCGCTACAAGGCCACGGCCGTGAACCACAACGCGAACGAGTCTATCGACAGGGGACTTTTCCAGCTGAACAGCAAGACCTTCCCGAAGCTGACCGAATCGGACTTCTTCAATCCGAGGACAAGCGCGAAATACGGAATGAAGCACCTGCGCTACTGCCTCGACATAGCCGGCAACGAACTGACCGCGCTCGCAATCTACAACGCCGGAACCTACCGGGTCAAGACGAACAACACGCCGGAGCAGACGCTCAAGTACGTCGCGAAAATCTCGCGCTACAAGAAAAGCCTGGACAGCCAATTCTCCACGGAAGTCCTAGCATTCTACAGCACAGACGCCCGCACAAAAGCCCTCGCCATGCTGACAAACTAAAAGGTCGAATGTCGAGTTTATGCATACCGTAGTTGCAGAAACAAGCTCCCAGCGGGAACCCGCCCATCAAAACGGCAGTACCGCTTCGCGGTGGCTGAGTGTTTTGATGGGCGGAACCCCGCTTCCGCTCGTTTCTGCCATTGCACTGTGAAAACTCGACTTTCGCCCTAAAAAAAGACGGACTCCATGCTCAGAACGCGCAGCGTTCTGAGTAGTTTCGCCACATACGCAAAGCCTTTACAACCAGTGCTGCGAAACTACAACTTCCTCCATCCGTCGTACTTTTCGCACTCAAGTATCTTCCGCGCATTCGCGACTCGCTCCTCGGAAGGCGACTCTACATCCTTGAGGGCGTAATCGATTCCCAAATCCTTGTATTTAGTTATCGCAAGCCCGTGGTAAGGCAGAATCTCCACGCGCTGGACATTGTGGAGCGTCCTGATGAAGTCGCGCGTCTTCTCCAGATACTCGTCGTTGTCGGTGATGCCGGGAACGAGGACATGGCGAATCCAAATCGGCTTTTTGATTTCGTCGAGATAACGGAACATGTCGATTATGTTCTTTCCGCTCCTGCCCGTGAGTTTCTTGTGCTCCTCCTCGTCGATGTGCTTGATGTCGACCAGAAGAATGTCGGTCACCTTCATGAGCCTCTGGAATTTCTCGAACCACTCGCCTTCCCTTGTGAACGGCTCGCCGGCAGTGTCGATGCAGGTGTTTATCCCCTTCTCCTTAGCCTTCTCGAATAACTCAATCAAAAAATCAATCTGCACAAGCGGCTCGCCACCGGAGACTGTTATTCCGCCCTTCTTCCCCCAGTACGACTTGCATGCGAGAGCTTCGGCCAATATCTCGTCCGTCTCCATCTGCTTGCCCTTCATCAAATCCCACGTGTCTGGATTGTGGCAGTACTTGCATCTCAAACGACAGCCCGTAGTGAAAACGATGAAGCGGCTTCCAGGTCCATCCGCGCACCCGAACGACTCAAGCTGGTGAATATATCCTTTCATAATTTGTACCTCGCGTTGTATTCTACCATAAAAGCGGATTTTGAACTGTGGACAGCGGGAACTTGACCGAACAGCTTCCTTCACAATGAAATCAATTGTCCTTTCAAAAAAAAGCATTTATATTTTGACCATGGGTAAAAAGGATTCGGCAGAAAAGCTACTTGAAGCGCACAACGACGTGTTTGCGGATATCGTGAATGCTCTTTTGTTTGGTGGAGAGCAGATTGTGAAAGAAGATTCTTTAACAGACGCTCAGCCTTTCTCTTCGTTCAAAGCGATTGGCGACACAAGGCTGCAGGAAAGGGATGTCGCGAAATACTGGAACGAGGACTGCATACGAATAGGCTTCTGCGGAATCGAGAACCAAACAGCCCAGGACAGGGATATGACACTGCGGGTAATAAGCTACGATGGAGCCGCATACCGCGCTCAGCTTTCCGAAAAACCGCAGAACAAGAACAAGTCAGGAGAGACGGTTCGCTACCCTGTAGTGACACTCGTCCTGTATTTCGGCACAGAACACCGCTGGAGCGCGGCAAAGTCGCTTCACGAACGACTTTCAATAAACGACAGACTCCTGCCGTTCGTCAGCGACTACAAGATGAATCTATTCGAGCTTGCGTGGCTTTCGGATGAGCAGATGTCCGCATTCAAAAGTGATTTTCGAGAAGTTGTCGAATACCTGCGCTCGTGCCGCATGCACACCAGATATGAAGGGTCGGAGCGCGAGCTTCAGCACATCACGGAAATGCTAGAGTTGTTCCGAGCAATTTCAGGTGATGAGTCATTCAAGACGATAGAAAATGAGATTTTGAACACGAAAAAAGAGAAAGGAGGCATAAAAATGTACGACGTATTTCGGGCAGTAAAAGACGAAGGCATCGCTCTCGGCCGAAACGAAGGCATCGCTCTCGGTCGAAACGAAGGCATCGCTCTCGGCCGAAACGAAGGCATCGCTCTCGGCCGAAACGAAGGCATCGCTCTCGGTCGAAACGAAGGCATCGCTCTCGGTCGAAACGAAGAGCGCACATCGCTTCTTTCGTTGTTCGCGGCGTTGTATGCGGCGGGCAGAGCGGACGACGTGCGGAGGGCGACAAGCGACCAGGCATATTTGCAGAAGCTGTTGGACGAATACAAAAAATAGACAAGTTCTGAAATTTTCAGTTTCCGAACAGTTTCAATTACCCGCGCACAAAAAAGGGCGGCCGAAAAAAAACTTCGACCGCCCTTTTCCATCCGCCACTTCAATCAGCGGAAAGCAAGACTAGTATGTGTACTTCCAAGAAACTGGGAGAGCGAACTCTGTGTATCCGTAGTCCGAGTCTGTGCAAGACTGGAGGATGAGACCGCCAGCGAGAGTGTGGTGGTCGTTCAAAGCGAACTCAATCTTCGGATAGATTCCGAATGTCGGGTCAATTCCACGGCGTTTTGTAGCGTCATTTCCCTTAACAACAGTTTCGTCGCCGAAATCGAGAAGAGCCAATCCCTTGATGTCCAGTGTGAGTTTGTCTGTGAGTCCAAGTGCGAAGTCTACAGCAGTGTAGAAGTCATATCCCCCTCTCCACCAGAAGTCATCTTCATATCCATGGTCATAGTCGCCGTCGAAGTTGAAAGCCAAGTCAGCAGCGATTGTGAATTTTCCAGCATCATAGGACACGCCAGCCTGGAGAATGTTCTCTCCATAAATACCAGTTCCACCAGTGATTGAAACCCATTCATCGCCAACTACGTCATCCTTCCAATATCCAGTATTAGGATTCAAGAATGTGACTTCTCCAAGACCTGCGTCTCCGCTCTTGGAGTGGGTGATACCAAAGTTGATTACAAGCTTGTCGATTGCCTTGATTGAAGCGAACACACCAACCTGAAGTGCCTCATATTCATCAGAATATTTATAATCGTCGTCTACTCCGATATGGCGGATAGAACCACCGATTGCGAAAGCATCGTTTGTGTAGTCAACACCGATTGCGAAGTTGTAGGCATCAGCGGCATCATCACCACCAAACATGAGAGCCGGGAAATCAAAGCCCGCTCCGAACGAAAGACCTTCTACAGGGCGGATAAGAACAGCGAATCCGTTTGTGCTGTAGTTTCCGGCGGCAGTGTTGTCATCCCAAACAGGAAGGTAAGATCCCTCTGTGTAAAGTTCGTCAGAGAATCCGAATCCGACAATCTTGAAAGGGTTGAATTCAATGTACCAATCGACATCAGTCCATTCGATTGCATACGGAGCGTCATCCCAGTACTCGTTTGTGTCATAGAAAGACGCTGTGGCATCAACACCGACCTTTACGATGTCACCATCATAGTCAGCAGTGACCTCATCAGAGATTCCTGCAAACCTTGTGTGAGAATCATCATCGCTGTCTTTTGGTGAGTAGTGGTGGATGATGTCTGACGACAATTCATTCGTGAACTCGATCTGCTTTTTCTTGTCGGCTGCGAAAGCGGCTGAAGAAAGCGCTGCGACTGCGAGGGCCGCGAAAACGATTTTTTTCATGTTTTTCTCCTATTTAAAATAAGAATTTACTTAGAAAACTTCGCAAAGGGTGCGTTTTTTCGCATCCGTTTGCAAAAATAAGAAAACCATATCAAAAATGTTAGGATTTTGTCAAATTCATATTTTCTCATTTGCCAAATTTATTTTTTTCAAAATCCAAATAAACTGTTGACCCGAACCAGGTCTGACGATAGATTGTATGAAAGCGGTGTTTCCCAGCCAGAAATGGGAACGAAAAAGGGCGGATATTCCGCCCATTTTTTTTAGGGTAGAACAGTGAAATTTTATCATATAAAATCGGGTAAATGTTTCTTGGAGGCAAAAATGACGACACTCGACTTGATAAAAAAGTGCAGGACGTACAGGAGATTCGAGCAGAAGGCGATTTCCGACGAGGCAATCAACGAGATTTTGGAAGCGGCGCGGTGCACAGCAAGCGGAAGGAACGCGCAGCCGCTGGAATTCATCGTGGCGAAATCGAAGGAGGCGGTGGAGAAAATCTTTCCGCTCACGAAATGGGCGGGAGCGTTGCCGCCGGAGCTGGGAACGCCGAAAGACGGAGAGAGGCCGGTGCTCTACATCGCGGTCATAATCAACACGGAAATCAACAAGAACGCAGACACGGACGCGGGTCTCGCCATTCAGTCGATGTCGCTCGCCGCAATGGACAGGGGAATCGGGCGGTGCATACTCGGAGCCATCGACAGGCCAAAGCTCTCGGAAATGTTCGCGCTGCCGGAGACGAAGAAAATCCACACGCTCGTGGCGTTCGGCTATCCGTCGCACGAATCCACAATCGAGGATTTTAAAGGCGAAACAGCCTACCACCTGGACGACAAGAAAAACTACATCGTCCCAAAAAGAAAGCTTGAGGACATCGTGAGGACAATCTAAGCCTTCAACTCTAGACATCTTCAAAAACGACAAAAGCCCCCGGACAAATCCAGCACGATTCGTCCGGGGGCTTTTTCATCGGCAATCAAAACTGACTGCCGATTTTTATTTTTCCCAAAAGTGGGAATCAATCAATTACAAAGCTGCGTGGCAAGTACGAGCGATGACGTCGTCCTGCTGCTCTTTTGTAAGGTTGATGAAGCGCACAGCGTATCCAGAAACGCGGACTGTGAAGTTGGCGTACTCCGGCTTCTCTGGGTGGGCCTGGCAGTCCTTGAGCTTCTCAACGCCGAAGACGTTGACGTTCAAGTGGTGGGCGCCGGCGTGTCCAGACTCCGGTCCGACATCGAAGTATCCGTCGAGGACGTTCACCAAGTTGTCGATCTGCTCGCTCTTCTCGTGTCCGAGAGCTGACGGGTTGATTGTCTGAGTGTTAGAGATTCCGTCCAAAGCTTCCTCGTATGGAAGTTTCGCGACAGAGTTCAAAGACTTCACGAGACCCTTTGTCTCGGCACCGTATGACGGGTTGGCTCCCGGTGAGAACGGCTCGTGAGCCTTTCTTCCGTCAGGCATAGCGCCTGTAGCCTTTCCGTAGACGACGTTCGAAGTGATTGTGAGGATTGATGTAGAAGGCTCGGCATTGCGGTATGTCGGGTGCTTCCTGATCATTCCCATGAACGTGCGGAGAAGCCAGACTGCGATTTCATCGGCGCGGTCGTCGTCCTGTCCGTAGCGTGGGAAGTCTCCCTCGACAACGTAGTCGATGGCCTGGTTCTTGGCGACCTCAACGACCTTCACCTCTCCAGTCTTCTTGTCCTTCTGCTTGACTTCGACATCGCCGCGGATGACCTTGACCTTTGCATATTTGATAGCAGAGAGAGAGTCGACGACGTGTGAGAATCCTGCGATACCGGTAGCGAACGTTCTCTTGACATTTGTGTCCTCGAGAGCGAGTTCCTCGGCCTCGTAGTAGTATTTGTCGTGCATGTAGTGGATGGCGTTCAAAGAGTTGACGTAGATGTCAGCGAGCCATTCGAGCATTGCGACGTACTTCTTCTCGACTTCCTTGTAGTTTGAAGCGTCAAGAACATCAGCTGTGATTGGCTGGTATGCAGGTCCGACCTGTTTTCCTTCCGCCAATCCGCCCTTCTCGTCGCGTCCACCGTTGATTGCGTAGAGCAAAGCCTTCGCGAGGTTGGCGCGGGCGCCGAAGAACTGCATCTCTTTTCCAGTCTGTGTAGCGGAAACGCAGCAGCAGATTGAGTAGTCGTCACCCCAAACCGGGCGCATCACATCGTCGTTCTCGTACTGAATTGAAGAAGTGTCGATGGAAATCTTCGCGCAGTAGCGGCGGAAAGACTCAGGCAACCTCTTTGAGTAGAGGACTGTCATGTTCGGCTCCGGTGAAGGTCCCATGTTCTCCAATGTGTGGAGGAAGCGGAAGTCGTTCTTTGTGACCATTGAGCGTCCGTCCTGTCCGAGACCGCCGACTTCGAGAGTCGCCCAAACCGGGTCTCCAGAGAAGAGGTTGTTGTAAGACTCGATGCGTGCGAAGCGGACCATGCGGGCCTTCATGACGAGGTGGTCGATGAGCTCCTGGGCCTGAGCCTCGGTGATTTTTCCAGCCTTCAAGTCGCGCTCGATGTAGATGTCGAGGAACGTAGAGACACGTCCGATAGACATGGCGGCACCGTTCTGAGTCTTGATGGCTCCGAGGTATCCGAAGTACAACCACTGGACAGCCTCTTTCGCAGTCGTGGCAGGCTTGGAGATGTCGAATCCGTAGATTTTGGCCATCTCTTTGAGTCCCTTGAGAGCCTTGATCTGCTCAGCGACCTCTTCCTTCAAGCGGATGACTTCCTCTGTCATTGTTCCGTCGCCGATGTTGGCCTTGTCGGCTTCCTTGGCCTGAATCAAGCAGTCGATTCCGTAGAGCGCGACACGGCGGTAGTCGCCGACGATGCGTCCGCGTCCGTATGTGTCAGGCAAACCTGTCAAGATGTGGGAGTTGCGGACAGCGCGGATTTCCGGAGTGTAGACATCGAAAACGGCGTCAGAGTGTGTCTTGTGGTAGACTGTGAAAATCTTGTGGAGTTCTGGATCAGGAGTGTATCCGTACTGCTCGCAAGACTGCTCGGCCATCCTGATTCCACCGAACGGCATGAAAGCCCTCTTCAAAGGCTTGTCAGTCTGGAGACCGACGACCTGCTCCAAGTCCTTCAAAGCCGGGTCGATGTATCCGGCAGCGTGGGCTGTGAGGCCTGTGACAATTGAAGTGTCCATGTCGAGGACACCGATTCTCTCTTTTCCGTCTTTTCCGATTGACTTCTTGTTGTGCTCGGCCTTCTGCAACTCCTGCAACTTGTCGAAAAGTTTGTTGGTCGCGTCTGTCGGACCTGCGAGGAACTTCTCGTCTCCATCGTAAGGTGTGTAGTTGTTCTGGATAAAGTCGCGAACGTTGATTTCTTCTTTCCAAAGGCGTCCTTTGAATCCGTCCCAAGCTTCTGCCATAAAAATACTCCTTCCTGCACTTTTCGGAGCCTTGGCAAAGCATTGTCGACATCGATTCCGTCCGCATAAGACCGCATGGACTCCATACTACGATGGAAACCCACGGGAAATTTGAAGATGGAAGAGGCTTGAGCCGAGAGAACGACCCAAAATCCTTTTGGATGCAGCAACATAGTTTCAACAAGGCTCGTATTTATGCAAGCAAATTAATTGATAACTACGGGATGGCGTTCACCATCCCACTGTTTATTCTGTCTTTAGTATATTCAAAATCAACTTGTGTTTCAATTTGATTTTTGAACACACCCGATTTTTTACAAACTGACTTCAGACTCTCCCGAAGTCAGTTTGTAATCATTACAAAAATGAATATAGTACAAACAAAGTGTTTTGTCAAACGGACATTCCGCCTATTTCAGCAGATTGTTCTTCTGGGCGAACTCCAAGCACTTTTCGTTCCACTCGCGCCCGCCCTTATTGTCGAAATCGGAAAGCCAATCCTTCCAGTTGTCAGGAGTCAAATTGCGCTTTCCGCGCACGAAATCCACAAGGCTTGTCTCCACGAATTTCTTCAAATCCGCGCTGGAGGCAGGAAGCTGATCCGCACCTACTCCGTTCGTCCAAGTCATTCCCCGCATCTCCTCAAGGACTTTGTACGCGCTCATCTTCTTTCCGTTGTTCGTCGTCCACTCCGGATATCGGGCTTCAAGCTCCTCGTCAGAATTGTAGAGGACGAGGTTCCGAAGCTGCAGGTACGGCATCATCTCCGGCTTCGAGTAAGCCTTCGATGGATCGGGGAGGTTTTCAACGCTGATTTTTCCGGCAGCGTCGCGGGTGTAGTTTTCGCCCTCGATTCCGTAGCCGAGCAGATGGTAGCCCTCGTCGCTGCTCATCCATTCCAGAAGCTCGGCGATTTTCGCGAGTTTAGGCTCGGCCTTCTTGGAGACGGCGAGGAGACGGTGGCCTGTCTCGGTGAAGATTCCGACAGACTTCTTTCCGTCAGGACCCACGGGCGCGTCGATGACAATCCACTCACCTTCCGGGTACGCATCGTCGAACGGCTTGTAGTTTGCCTCAAGTGCGAAAGCCGCGTTCTGCTCGCGCATGATTCCGAAGCGGCCGCTCTTCCACGCGTTCCTGAAATCGTCTTTTCCGTAAGCGTCCCAGTTCGGGTCGATGACTTTCGCCTCGATTATTTTTCTGATGAATTCAAGCGCATCGTAATATTCCGGTTTGTATATCGAAAGTCCTGCCCTGTCTTTTTCAAGGCAGAAAGTTCCTGGAACTCCGAAAGCTCCGAAGAACGGCTGGAATTTTCGCCCCAATCCGTCCTCCTCCTTGCGAACCTCAAGGAACGCGCCGAAACCGAATGTGTCATCCTTTCCGTTTCCGTCGGGGTCCCTGAACGTGAAGTCCCTCATCACATCGAAGAATTCATCGATTGTTACAGGAACTTTCAGAGAGAGTTTGTCGAGCCAGTCCTTCCTGATGAGGAGACCTTCGTTCTGGGCTACAGAACTTTGCTGCGCAAGCGCGTATGAATGCCCCTTCGTGTTGTAGACGTTTCTCGAATATTCGTCGTACATCTTGGCGGTCCTGTTCGGCATCATGTCGAACATGGACTCCACAGGCGCGACATCTTCGCTCTGTATCATCTTAGAAAGTGCCTCGCCCGTGGTGGAAAAGAGGTCGGGAAGTTTTCCGGACGAAGCCGCGTCGAGGATGAGCTTCGTCTGGTCGGCGGATTTCGCCGGAAGAGGAGTCAACTTCAGATTTATGCCAAGCTCTTTCTTGACCTTGTTGAAGACGACCCAATCGGAGGGTGGCGGACCGGCTTCAGAAAAGCTTGGGTTGTACCACACCTCGACCGTCGTCAATTTCGAATCAGAGTCATCGCAAGAAACGAGCGATGCGCTGATGCAAAAGACTGCAAGAAATGCGACAAATTGCAACATTTTCAAAATATTCAACGTTTTTCTCATAATGAGGAAAACATGGCATATTTTTACATTGTTTTCAATTGAATTTGCAGTTTTTCAGCCATTGTTGATAAAAAACGGCAGCTGCGCTCGGAAAATCAAGTTTTCCGCCACAGGTCTACTCCACGAACGAATTCGACTCTTCGACCTGGGTTACGCAAGCCTTCTCCCAATCCAAGCCGCCGAGCCTGTCGAACTCTGAAAGCCAAGAATTCCAGTTGTCGCGTGTGAGGTTGCGTTTTCCGACAGCGAATTCCATGAGGCTGGACTCGTAGAATTTCTTCAAATCGGCTGGAATCGAAGGAACTCCGACAGACTTCGCCCACGGCTTCTTCTGCATAGCACGGAGAAGGGTGAGCGCGCTCATCTGCCTGCCCATCTTTGTGTACCATGTCGGGTAGCGGGCGGCAAGCTCGGCATCGCTTCCGTAGAAAACGAGATTGCGGAGCTGGAGCATCGGAGCCATTTCCTTTTTTGTGTAGGCAAAATCAGGATTGAGGAGATCCTTCGTCGAAATGTTTCCGTCGCCGTCTATCGTGTAGTTCACATCCTTGAGACCATAGGCGATGACGTTGTATCCGTCAGTGCTCATCCATTCAAGCAATCGCGCGATGTGCTCCATCTTGCCAAGCTCGGAAGCGCGTCTGGACACGGCGAACGTCCTGTACGACTGGGTGTAGCAGCCGACCGCGGATTTTCCGTCGGGACCCACGGGCGGATCGATGAGCATCCACTCTCCGTTCGGGAAATTTTCGTCGAAAGGCTTGTAGTTCGATTCGAGAGCCAACGCGGCGTTCTGCTCGCGCATGATTCCGAAACGACCGCTCTTCCACGCTTCCCTAAAGTCGTCCTTCTTGTACGCCTCCCAGTTCGGGTCGATGAGTTTGTCGGCGACGATTTTCCTGACAAGCGTCATGGCGTCGTAGAACCCTGGTTTGTGCACGTTCAAGCCGATGGCGCTCTTCGACGCGTTGAAAGTGCCTGCCACACCGTAAGCTCCGAAGAAAGGAGAGAATCTGCGTCCAAGCCCGCCTTCATGGTTGTTGATTTCGATGAACGCGCCCAATCCGTAAGTGTCGTTCTTTCCATTTCCGTCAGGATCGTTGTAGGTGAAAGCGTGCATGACTGAAAGATACTCGTCCACAGTCTTCGGCGGCTGGAGTCCAAGCTTGTCCAGCCAGTCCTTCCTGATGAGGACACCCTCGTTCCTGTCTATTGAACCGAGCTGGCAAAGGCCGTATGTCAATCCGTCGAACTGTCCGGCCTTGCGCGCGCTCTCGTCGTATATCGTCGAAGAGCGGCGTGGCATCAACTCGAACATGCGGTCTACACGGGCGACCTTGTCCTCTTTCACGAGTTTCACGAGAGTCTCCCTGTTGCACATGAAGAAGTCCGGGAGGGCGTTCGCCTTGGAAGCCTGAGTGATGACCTCCGCCTGCTCGTCAGTCTTAGACGGAAGCGGCTTTGTCTTGAGCCTTATTCCGAGCTGGTCCTCTATTATTTTGTACCCGGGCCAATCGTCCGGCAAAGGAGCGTCCGCGCTGGTGTATGGGCTGTACCAAATTTCAAGATCGACAAGTCCGTCGTTTTTGTCAGCGGAGCAAGAGAAGAGCAGCGAAAGCGACGCGCACAAGAATGCCGCACCCGCTTTTTTCATAATTTTCTTCATGGAAAATCTCCTAGATGTGTGTCTGATAAACTCGAACCGAAAAACACTTTTATTAAAACTGTTCGGAAACTTCAGTTTCGGAACAAATCTATTGTAGAACAGTTTGAAAAAAATCAAAACTGGACTTTGACGGCCAAATCGAAAATCATTCCGTCAAAGAAATCCCCGGAGATTGCGGAGCCGACTGAGAAATAAGTCCTGAATTCCCCGCCAATCATGCATGTTCCAAGAAAAGAGGGAATTGAACGGAGGTAAGAGAACGATATCTCAGGATAAAGGAAGTTCGCCTTCGAATAGAACCATGAATTTATCGAAGAAACATCGTCTCCGGCAGTGGAGTATGATGTTCCGTCATACTCGCCTCCCTGATCGTCGGAATCGACACCGGAAGCGAGAAGGCCCACGCGGACGAGAACACCCAATCCGCCAGACAGCGAGAACTGGTTCAGACCGCGCACCCATACGTGCCCGCACGTCATGTCGAGCATCAAAGAAAGGGCTACGGCAGTCCTGTTCTCTATCTCCGCCGGCTGCGCGCTCTCTCCGTCCCACAAGTAATAGTTCGTGAAGAAACTGCCCCGGACCTCCCCGAAAACGTTTCTGTCCTGGAAAAAGTCGTACCCGAATCCAAGCGAGAACATGACAGGGCTTGGGGCGGAATCCGTGCCGTCGTCGGTGTTGACCATGAGCATTGGGCCTGCGGTGACGAAGAACGCGCTCTCGCGAAGGACGAACGAATCCGGCTGCGGCTCGCCGACCGGGGAAGAAACGTCTTCCTCCGCATGGAGCGAATGAAATGAGAAAAGAAGAATCGAAATCAACAGCAAAAATCTTCTCGCCACAGCAAAAGTCCGAACAAAACTCACAATGCGCATCAGCATCCATTTTATTTATATTGAATATTTGTTTAATAGAAGAGTTTCGCCATGTCGACGGTGAGGAATCCGCTTCTCTTTATCTTGAAGAATTCCTTGTCGTCGCACTCTTCCCAGCCGACGACGAGATAGTCGCCCGAAACGCAGAAATTCGTGTAAAGGAAATTCTTCGGAAGCTTCGGAAGCCTGAACGCGACCGTTTTGCCTTCGTTCACAAGCCCCCTGCCCTCTATCGCGCCCGCGAAATAGGTCGTTCCGTCCTCGAAGACGGCGCAGTTCCATGTTTCGCCCGTGATGGCAGTTCCATCCGAGGAGCCGCCGTCTCCAAGCCGGAAGAAGAATTTCGGGGAACCGCCGCCCGCGTTCCTGTGGACGACGGAGAACGAGAACGAATCGGGGAGCGGCGACAAAAGCTCGCGAAGCCCCTCAGGAGCAGTGTCGAACGAATACGGTCTGTACGACGCGCTGTACGAGTCGGACGTGACAGTCTCTACGGACAATTTTCCTTCGGAAGCGGCGGCGGAGAGTGCCGAGTAGCTCAAATTCGCCCTCCATTTTTTGTATTCCACGTTCGAATTTCCGAAATCCTCGTCGAACGGCGTCGTCTCTATGCGCCTGATTAAGGAAATCCAATCGACTCCATTGAAGTAGGAGCCGGAAATCTCCTTTCCGCGCTCTATCATCAAATCCGCGTATGTGACGCACGGAAGAAGGAGCCTGCTCTTCGTGTCTATCCTCATGAGGTACGGTCTCGCCAAGAATTCGCTGTCCTGCGCCTCCGAAAATTCGTCAAGGCTTTTGTTGAAGCGAATGTTCTTGGAGAGCGTAAAGTAAGGGACACCCTCGCTGAATATCAGATTCGATATCGTCGACTTGGAAAGGTACATCTTGTCCTCTATGAGAGTAGGCGTGTCTTTCTTCTCGAACACGAGCGCGCCAAGCCTATTCACGAGGAAATATCCGTTGCCGTCGAGCCCGGTGTCGGAATCGGCTATGCGGGTGCATTCCGTCCATGGAGCCTCCGACTGGTAGGGGGCCTTTTGCGGCAGGGAAACCTTGACGAAGGAGTCGCTCTTGAAGGCGTACCAGTAGTGGTCGTTGGATTTGTCTGGAAGCTGCTTTACGGCTATTCCGGAGGCGTCCTCGGAGTCATCTCCGGTCTTGTCCTTCTCCTTGCAGGCTACAGACACAAGGACGAAAGATGATATGATTGATATTGCCGATATTGTGGTGAATACGGATTTCAACACGCTCGAATTTTTGCTGGTGACTTTCATTCCTAAAATTTCGGTAAATTTTCATTCTATTTGAGTAGATAATTCAGTTATAACATACTCAACGAATTCACTTTTTTTAAGGAGACAAACAAAATGAAAAAATTGATTGCCGCTTTTTCCGCGGCACTCGTTTGCGTTTCATGTTTCGCTTCGACGGACGAGGCGAAAATCGACACGGTTCTTTCAAAAATGTCGCCAAGAGCGCGGCAGGAGATAACGATAACGAACAAGGCAGAATTCATCTCCGACTTGAACAAGGTTCTGGCCTTCGAGAAAAAGACCACGGCGGAAAGCGGCGATTTGGGCCTCCTCTACCTTCTCGACAAGAAAAACGGGCACCTCTCTTCAAGCTACGTTCCGAAAAACCTCGTCGCGGTGGAGAATAGGAAGCTCTACAAAGTCAACAAGGCCGGAATGCAGATACGGAAGGACGTGAAGGAGAAGCTTGAGGAGATGGTGAGAGCCTACGACAAGGACACGGGGGCGGCCTTGTTCGTGGTCAGTTCCGCGTACCGCTCGTACTCGTACCAGAACGGGCTATTCAACCGCTATGTAGAGCAGAACGGACTAGCGGAGGCGGAGCGTTACAGCGCGCGCCCGGGAACGAGCCAGCACCAGCTCGGAACTGCGATGGACTTCGGTTCGATAACGAACGAGTTCGCAGAGACCAAGCAGGGCAAGTGGATGTACGAGCACGCGTGGGAGCACGGCTTCAGCCTGAGCTTTCCGAAGGGCTACGAACCGGACACGGGCTTCATGTGGGAGAGCTGGCACTTCAGGTACATCGGCGTGGAAGCGTGCAAACTGCAGAAGAAGTACTTCAACGACGTGCAGCAGTTCATGCTCGAATTCATAGACCTGTGGAAAAGTGAGAGTTGATAATTGAGAGTTGAAAAATTGAATAGCAGAAGAATTGATCGAAAGTCAAGTTTTCACAGAGCAATGGCTGAATCTAGCGGAAGCGGGGTTCCACAGTCGAATACACTCAGCCACCGCAAAGCGGTACTGCCGTATTCGACTGTGGGTTCCCGCTGGGAGCTAGACTCAGCAACTACGATATGCTCAAACTCGACATTCGTGCGGATTGTTTCTTTGTGGGGGCTTTTGCTGTGCGCCGCCTCAATCCTTTTCTCGTGCGCGACGAACGACGCGCTTCTTTCGGATTCGGCGTTCGAGGACGGATTCTACGACTGCAGCTACGAGCGGGTCACGGAGAGCGTGCAGGCGGAAAGCCTCTATCTATCTTCCGGCATGGACTACTCGCTTTGGCAGAGCGGCACGATGAGCGGAACGGCGGTCGAAATCAATGGAAGGAAATTCACACAGGGCGGATTCTACGACGACGAGGGCAGACTTTCCGGGCTTGAGCTCTCGATAAACGCAGACGGAACGATTTATTCAAAGCAGAACGAAAGCGTGAGCGGAAAAGCCTACGCGGACGGACGGATTTTCTGGAGCGGAGTCGTGGAAGAGCACGGACAGAAGAAATTCGTGACTGAATACGCCTACCTCAGGAGAGTCTACGAAACATCGCTCGCATCCGCGAATCTCAACGGAAACTACAAGGTGAATCTCGACAGGCGGTTCGGGGAGCTTGAGTTCACGCTCAAAAACGGAATCGCAGAATCGGACGTCTCAAAATTCATCGTCGACAAGAACGGAGAGTTCAGAAGCAGGAACAGCATGAAAATCGTGCAGAAGCTTGGAGGGGAATGCCAGGCGAACACGATGCTGGATGTCGCAAGCTACGGAAAAATCGATTCTGACGGGAAAGTGACTTACAAGATGTACGCTGGAACTTCATCCGCTGTCGATTCGGCTGACTCTTCAAACGAAAACGGAACGCTCTCCTTCACCGGAGAGAAAGTCGCGACATCGGCAGAGGAAAACGTGCGTAGCGAAGGGGCTGCGGACTCGGCAACTTCTTCGGAAGCGGGAAAATCATCAACGCAGGAGAAGACGAATCTCCAGAAAACGAATTTTCCCTCATGGTACAAAAACGAAGTCGAGGAGAGGAACGGAAAACTCGTTTCATGCGCACACGCGTCGGCAAAGGGGAAAAGCGTCGCGAAAAACATCGCGCTGACCACGGCCCTCTCGAAAATCTCCAGCCACAAGGCACTTTCCGTGAAGTCGGAAAGCATTTCAAAACTCGACGGCGACACACGAAGCCTGATGGAATTGATAGAAATCATGTCGGAGATAAAAATCGACTACGAAATGGAAGAAGAATACGCCGACAAGGAAAGCCAAACCTATTTCGTAAAAATCAAGGAGAAGTGAAAATGACACTCAAGGAAGAAGCCCACGACTTAATCGAAAAATCAAGCGAAGCGGATGTCAAAAAAGTCATAGCCTACCTTTCTTCAAAGCTTCCGAAAAAAGACGACGCAATGAAGAGCGTCGATAAAAGCGAGAACGTCGTAATCTACACGGACGGCGGCTGCCACGGGAACCCTGGTCCCGGCGGCTGGGGAGTCGTCGTAATCGCGGACGGAGAAGCGAAGGAAGCGAGCGGCGGCGAAAAATTGACGACGAACAACCGCATGGAGCTCACAGCGGCAATCACCGCGCTCTCAATCGTCTCCAACACGCCTTCTTTCAGCGGCCGCAAAATCGAAATCAACACCGACAGCCAGTACGTCAAGAACGGCATCACGGGTTGGGTCGCCGGCTGGAAAAAGAACGGCTGGAAGACATCGGCGAAAAAAGACGTATTGAACAAGGACCTCTGGGAAAAACTCGACGAACTGAACACGGCCGTGAACCCGGTGTGGAAATGGGTGAAGGGACACGCGGGAGTCGAGTTCAACGAAAGGTGCGACCAGCTCTGCCAGGAAGAGATAGCGAAGTTCGAGTGAAAAATTTCTTGCCGATTCAAGCGTTCGTTATTAATTTCATTTTCAGAAGCAAAAAATAACTGCGAATTTTCGCATCAGGAGAACAAAAAAATGGCTAAACAGTTGGTTTTCAATGAAGAAGCTAGAAAAAAGATGCTTTCAGGCGTCGAGCAAATTGCGCGCGCAGTGAAAGTGACACTCGGACCTTGTGGTCGCCTTGTAATGCTCGACAAGAAATTCGGAGCGCCGACAATCACGAAGGACGGAGTTTCAGTAGCGAAAGAAGTTGAATTGAAGGACCCATTCGAGAACATGGGCGCGCAGCTTGTAAAGGAAGTTTCTTCAAAGACGAACGACGTCGCCGGAGACGGAACGACAACAGCAACAGTTTTGGCTTATGCAATCGTCCGCGAGGGACTCAAGGCTGTCTCTGCAGGAATGACACCAATCGAAATCAAGCGCGGAATCGACAAGGCTGTCGCAATCGCGGTCGACTCAATCAAGAAGAACTCGCGCGCCGTCAAAGGCTCGGAGGACATCACGCACGTCGCCACAATCTCCGCGAACAACGACCCAGAAATCGGTAAAATCCTCGCTGACGCAATCGAGAAGGTCGGAAAGGACGGAGTCATCACAGTCGAAGAGTCAAAGAACATGGACACGACTGTCAAGACTGTCGAAGGAATGCAGTTCGACAGAGGATACATCTCTTCATACTTCGTTACAGACCGCGAGAGAATGGAAGTCAACTACTCAGACGCATACGTCCTCATCCACGACAAGAAGATTTCCACAATGAAAGACCTTCTTCCGTTGCTTGAGAAAGTCGCGCAGACTGGAAAACCTCTCGTCATCATCTGCGAGGACATGGACGGAGAGGCTTTGGCGACACTCGTCCTGAACGCAATCCGCGGAACGCTCAAGGTCGTTGCCGTGAAGGCACCGGGCTTCGGCGACAGAAGAAAGGAGATGCTCCAGGACATCGCAATCCTCACAGGCGGCCAGGTCATCACAGAGGAGCTTGGACTCAAGCTTGAGACTACTGAGTTGAGCCAGCTCGGACAGGTCAAATCCGCGAAAATCGACAAGGACAACACTGTTCTCGTAGACGGAGCCGGCGAAAAGACAGCAATCGCTAACCGCATCACAGAAATCAAGGCGCAGATTGAGAAGGCGACATCAGACTACGACAAGGAGAAGCTCAAGGAACGCTTGGCGAAACTCTCTGGCGGAGTCGCGGTCATCAACATCGGAGCCATCACAGAGACTGAGATGAAAGAGAAGAAGTTCCGCGTGGAGGACACACTCGCGGCGACACGCGCGGCTCTTGAGGAAGGAATCGTACCGGGCGGCGGAATCGCCTTGATTGAGGCTTCAAAGGCCTTGACGGACGAGGTCGCCTCATCGCTTTCCGAGGACGAGAAGGCCGGATTCAGAATCGTCAAGCGCGCCCTCGAAGAGCCAATCCGCCAGATTGCTGACAACGCGGGAGTCGACGGTGCCGTAATCGCAGACAAGGCAAAGTCTGCCGCAAAGGGAACCGGCTACAACGCCTACACAGGCGAGTGGGTGGACATGATGGAAGCGGGCGTCATCGACCCTGCCAAAGTCACGCGCTCCGCATTGCAGAACGCGGCTTCCGTCGCCGGAATGCTCCTCACGACAGAGTGCGCAATCACAGACATCCCGGAACCACCGGCACCACAGCCAGCGCAGCCGGGCATGGGAGGAATGGACTACTAAAAGAAACAGGCATCAGATAAGACACTAAATCGCCGCCGCCCGCGAACGAACTTTGCGGGCGGCGGCGATTTTTTTCTCATTTCCGCTCCAAATGTGTTAAAATAGTAGCAATGCGCTTTTCAAATAATTTTTTTCGTATCATATATATACTCATGGTTTTGGCGGTGTCTTCGCTTTTCTATTCATGCAGGCCAAGCGATGAACCGCCGAAGCTCGTAATCGGAAAAGACTTCTACTATTGGGAAGCCACAGAGGAGGCGACGCTCGGTGACGCCATGAGGAATTCGATGAATTTCAAGAAGCTGGAGGATTTGTCGGAGAACAACCTGACGAACATTCTGGGACGGGACCCGAATTATGTCTGGATACGCGCGGAGTTCGAGATTCCGAGGGAATTCAAGAACCAGCCGCTAGGTTTGGTGATTCCGCACATGCGCTTCGCCGAGCAGGTCTTCTGCAACGGAACTTTCATCTCGCAATACGGAGCGTTTCCGCCGCACGAGCAGTCGACGCTGTTCAAGGCGCATTTCTTCAGCTTTCCGCTCGATTTGCTCGAACAGGAAGGCAGGAACGTGGTCCTCATCAGAATATTCACACAGGGCGCGAGCGGAATTTCGAGCCACGCATTCATCTGGCCGACGAGGTACGCTTATCCGGCGTTCGAGAAAATCAACTTCAACCACACGAGAATCTACATGCTCCTGTTCGGAATCATGTTCTTCACGGGAATCCTGTACATGAGCCTGTACTTCAATTTGAAGGCGTTCAAGGAATTCAGGACGTTCGCCCTGCTCAACTTCGTCACCGTCATCTTCATCTCGTATTTCTTCGCGACGGAGATTCCATTTTACACGAACGGCAACATACCGCACCTTCCGTTCACGAAATTCACGCTCTGCATACCGGCGTACCTGATTCTGTACTTCACGTCCATTTTCGCGTCCGAGTACTACGGCTCAATAAACCCGCTTCCGATACGAATCATCAGGCACGCGACAATCGCGCTGCAGGTGATTCCGACAATTCTGGCTCCGACATACAGCGACCTTCTAAAAATGTACCCCATGATGATTGCGCTGGTCATAGTCCAAATCGCGAACGGAGCGGTCGACTTCGCATTCAACATCACGAGAAAGCAGGCAAGGGACAGCGCGCTCGAATTTTTCTTCGGATTCATACCGGCGATAGCGAGCGGAATCATCGACACAGCGATAAGAATCCACGACCCCACGACGGCCTACCCGTACTTCATGATTTTCGGTTGGCAGATTTCCATCGTGCTCTTCATAATCCTTCTGGCGCAGAGATTCGGGACGATGTACAAGAAGAACGTGCAGCTCTCGAACCACCTAATCGAAGAAGTAGAGATGCGCACCCACGACCTGAAGGACGCCAACTACGAGCTGTCCCTCCTCAACGAGCGTCTTGAGAGGGACAAGCACAGGACGGACATGGACTTGGAGATGGCTTCGGTCGTGCAGAGGCGGTTCCTTCCCCACCCCAACAGGAGTTTCAAGCGGTGGGAGCTTTCGACTTGCTATCTTCCGCAGTCGAAGGTCTCTGGCGACTTCTACGACTACTACAGCTACAACAACACGCTGAACGGACTCACGCTCGTGGACGTTTCAGGGCACGGTCTTTCCGCGAGCCTCGTCACAATGCTCTCCAAGAACATCATATCGCGCCTTTTCCAGACGGGATTCAGGAAAAGGGAGAACGTCACGAAAATCATGAACAAGATAAACCACATGATAATCGTGGAGAAAGGCGACATCGAAAACTACATGACGGGAATCCTCTGCAGGTTCGACGAAACGGAGGACCACAGAGAATGCCGAGTGTCGGTCGGAAACGCGGGACATCCGTATCCGCTCAAGTACAGCGCGGAAGACGGCTCCGTCCAGGAGATAAAAGTCGAGGACAAGGAGAACCACTACGGAGCGATAGGAATGAAAGGGCTTTCCGTCTCATACGCCCAGTCGGATTTTTCGATGAAGACTGGGGACATGCTCATCTTCTACACGGACGGACTTACGGAAGCGGCGAACAAAAACAAGGAACAGTTCGGAAGCGAGCGCGTGAAGGAAATCGTCAAGAAGAACCACAAAAGGCCGACGAGCGAATTAGTCGAGCTAATCATGAAGGAAGTCGACGAGTTCACGGAGCACAACCTTTTCGAGGACGACATCACCGTCATAATCGCGAAGCGCACGGACGAGAGCGAATTCGTCGAATACGAGGAGAAGGAGGAGGATTTCGACAGCCACATCGAGGAGCTTGAGGTGATAGAGGAAGTGCAGGAGAACGGAACAGAATAGGGAGAGTTCCTCCGGCGCACGTTACCAAGCGGCGATTTTCATCTATAATTTTCCCATGGCTGATTATCACGTTTTCGATTCCGCCCCAGAGGGCACTCCTGTAGCAAATTTCGTACACCTGCACGTACATTCCGATTATTCACTTTTGGACTCATGCGCCAAGCTCGACGACCTCGTAGCGAAGGCGAAGAAGCTGAACATGCCCGCGTTGGCTTTGACCGACCACGGAAACATGTTCGGCGCGCTCAACTTTGAGAAGCTCTGCCACGTCAACGGCATCAACCCGATTGTGGGCGAGGAATTCTATGTGGCCTACGGAAGCCACCTCGAAAAGAACGACGTCCCCTATTCAAGGAAGGGCGAGGACGGAGAGAGGCACGCCCACTACTTCCACCTGATTCTCCTCTGCGAAAACCAGACAGGATACAAGAACATGTGTTGGCTTTCTTCAATCGCATACCAAGAGGGACTCTACTACGGAAAGCCCAGAATCGACTACGAACTGCTCGAAAAATACCACGAGGGACTCATCTGCTGTTCCGCCTGCATCGCGGGAGAACTTCCGCAACTCATTTTGGCGGGGAAAGAGAACGAGGCGAAGGAGATGGCTCTCAAGTACAAGAACCTTTTCGGACCCGACCACTACTATCTTGAACTCCAAGACCACGGAATACCCGAACAGAAAATCGTCAACGACAAGCTCATAGAAATGTCGAGGGAACTGGACATCCCGCTGGTTGTTACGAACGACATCCACTATGTCGAGAAGGACGACGCGGAGGCGCAGGACGCGCTCAGGTGCATCGGATTCAAGAGGCTTCTGGACGAGCCGCACTCCAAGATGGGCGTGGAAGGCAGGGACGAATTCTACTTCAAGACGGAGGAGGAGATGAGGTTGCTCTTCCCGGAGCTTCCAGAGGCATACGCCAACACTGTCAAAATCGCGAACATGTGCGACCTGACAATCCACCAGTACAAGACGCAGGAACTCAAGGCCTGCCTCCCCCGCTTCACGCTGCCGAAGGAATTCCAGAAGCACGACGACTACACGAAGAACCAGGACGACTATGTGCGCTACCTCGTGGAGAAGGGACTCCGCATGAGGTACAAGGAGATAACGCCGGAAATCCGGGAACGAGCCGAATACGAACTCGGCGTAATCTTCCAGATGGGCTTCTCAGGCTACTTCCTCATCGTCTGGGAATTCATCAACTGGTCGAAGTCCACATACGACAACGTGAACGACAGACCCAAGCCCTACATTCCAATCGGGCCGGGACGAGGCTCGGGCGCGGGGTCGCTCGTCGCCTACTGCATGACAATCACGGACATCGACCCCTTCCGCTTCAAGTTGATTTTCGAGCGATTCTTGAACCCGGAGCGCGTCTCCATGCCGGATTTCGACGTGGACATGGACTTCGACTACAGGCAGGACATCATCCAGCACACGCGCGACCTCTACGGAGACCCGCAGGTCGGGCACATCGTCACGTTCGGAACGCTCAAGCCGAAGAACTGCATAGCCGACGTGGGGCGCGTCCTCGGAATCCCGATTCCAGAAGTCAACATGCTGAAGTCGAAAGTCTCGGAAAACCTCAAGACAAAGCTCAAGAACTGCTTCGAGCCGCCGAACGAGAAATTCCCGGACGGAGGACAGCTCGCCGAATACAGGCACGACCCAAGATACGAGCGGCTCTTCGACATCGCGCTCAAACTTGAGAACTGCAAACGAAACACTGGTCTGCACGCGTCGGGAATGGTAATCGGCCTCACGGCGTTGCCGGATTGGGCGCCTGTGTTCAAAGACTCAAAGACGGGCGAAGTCGGAGTTCAGTACACGATGGACATAATCGAGCCGTGTGGGCTTGTCAAATTCGACTATCTCGGACTCAAGACGCTCTCGCTCATCCGCTACGCCGAGGAAATCATCAACAGGCACAAGAAGCCGGAGGACCCGGTTTTCGTCTGCTCGAAAGTAAGCGAGACCGACAAGAAGACGTTCGACCTCTTCAAAAGGGGCGACTCCGTGGCGGTCTTCCAGTTCGAGTCCCCCGGAATGCAGAAAATCCTCAAGCAGTTCCAGCCGGAAAAACTCGAGGACCTTGTAGCGTTGAACGCCCTCTACCGACCAGGCCCGATGGACTGCATCCCGGACTACATCAACGGAAAATGGAAGCCGGAGACAATCCACTACCCCGACCCGTGCCTGAAGGGAATCCTCGAAGAGACGTACGGCGTAATGGTCTACCAGGAACAAATCATGCAGGTCTCGCAGAAAATCGCGGGATTCTCGCTCGGTGGAGCCGACATGCTCAGGCGCGCGATGGGAAAGAAAAAACCTGAAGTCATGATGGGAAAGAAGAAGGAATTCGTGGAGGGCGCGGTAAAGCAGGGGTTCGATGCGAAACACGCGGAGGACATCTTCGAAATCATGATTCCGTTCGCGGGCTACGGCTTCAACAAGTCGCACGCGGCGGCATATTCGGTCTTGGCTTACAGGACGGGCTGGCTCAAGGCGAACTATCCGGCGGAATTCATGGCCGCCAACCTGAGGAACGAAATCAACACGACGGACGGACTTCCGGCGTACATCGCAGAAGCCCGAAAGATGGGAATCAAAGTCCTCGCGCCGGATGTGAACAAGTCGGACGTCTACTTCGACGTCGTGAACGGTGAAATCGTCTTCGGGCTCAAGGGAGTGAAGGGAATCGGAGAGGGAGTCGCGACCGCCATCGTGGAGGAAAGGACGGAGAACGGCCCGTTCAAGGACTTCATGGACTTTTTGATGAGGATGATGACGAGACACGACAAGATGGGGAAACTCTGCGTGAACAAAAAAGCCGTGGAAATCCTCATCAAAGTCGGGGGCTTCGACAAGCTCGACAAGAACAGGCCGACGCTGCTCGCGAACCTTGAGGGAGCCTTCACGCACGCGGAGAACGTCGTGAACGGAGCGGGCGACAGCGACTTCGACCTCTTCGCCGACACAGACGAAAAGACGGTCTCGGACTTCGTTTTCCAGGAACTCCCCGACATCTCCAAAATCGAGAAGCTCAACATGGAAAAGGAGCTGATTGGAATCTTCGTCTCCGGGCACCCGCTCGACGACTACGAGAAAGCGTTCTCCAAGGCCGACCTGAACTCGCAGAACATCGGCATGATAACGCAGGCCGAGAAGGCAGAGAAGAAGCGGCTGCAGGAGAGCGGAGCGAACCTTTGGAAGATGAAGGGCGAGGAGAAGAAATACACGGCAGTCGGCATGATTGAGACGGTCAGGGAAATCACGACGAAGACAGGAAAGAGGATGGCGTTCGCGAAAGTGAAGGACTTCTTCGGAGAATTCGACCTGACATTCTTCGAGAGGACATGGCTCGAAGTCAAGGAGCAGATACAGCCGGAGAAAGTCTGGGCGTTCATCGGCTCCGTCGACTCGAACCCGAACAGGGACGGCGCTTCGTTCCTCGTGGATTCCATAATCGACCCGGAAAAAATACAGGAGAAGGCCATCTCGGAAATCCACATCCAGCTCGACCCGAACATCCAGAACGACAAGAACCTTTTCGACCTGAGGGAATTCTTCTACGGAAACCAGGGCGCGTGCTCCATCTACCTGCACATAGACGCGGACGGAAACACATACACGGTGAAGCTCGGCTCGCAGGTGACGGCTCCGCCGACGAAGGAGTACCAGGAAGAACTGAAAGGCCTCCATCTCGTGAAAAATGTGTGGGCGGTTTGACGATTTTTGATTATTCATTAGGGAATAGAATTTTTGATTTTTCAAGGAGGCTCCATGCCAACAATTTTGAGCTCAACTTTTCAAATAGCAGCGGCAGTCGTTTCGCTTTACACGCTAGTCTGCTTCATCCGGGTGTTCCTCACATGGATTCCAAGCGCGACCTACAGCCCGTTCGGACAGTTCCTCGCGCGGATTTGCGACCCGTACCTCGACCTCTTCAAGCGGCTCGGACTCCGCATAGGCAGGCTTGACCTGTCGGCGGCCGTGGCAATCTGCGCTCTCTGGGGACTCTCGTACATACTCACGTCCCTAGCAAGCGGCCAGAGGATAACGGTCGGAATCATCCTGTCGCTTGTCGTGGGAATGATTTGGAACATCTTCTCGTCAGTCTTGGGTTTCTTCATCTTCCTTTTGATAATCAGGCTCGTTGTCCTCCTCGTCTCGAAATCCACATACGGAACAATTTGGGACTCAATCGACAACTCGATTTCCCCGATAATCTTCGCCATGACATCGATGTTCTACAGGGGACGCTCGATTTCGTTCAAGGGGGCGGTCGCAATCGCCTTGATTGAAAGCGTGGTTCTTTACGCGCTTGGAAAAATCCTTGTAGAGGGAATGTTGATTCCGATTCTGATGAACATAGGAATCTGAGAAAGACTGTTCGGGAACTGAAGTTTTGCATGAAAATCTCCAAGTTTCCGAACAGTTTTTTTTTGCAAGTTCCATTTTGCACAAAACGAAAAATCTTCGATAAATATAGTATATGAAGACATCAGAAATCACGAATTCGATAAACACCTTGCCGAAGATAGGACCCGCGAAAGCCGCCCTCTTCGCAAAGTTGAACATATTCACAATCGCCGATCTTCTTCAATACTATCCGCGGGACTACGAAGACAGGACGCAGAAAATAACATTGCACGAGTGCCTGCAGGCGATTGCCACGAACGGACAGGCGAAGGCGCACACTATTGTGCAGGTCATCAAGCACGACTGGTTCGGCTATGGGGCGATGAAGACGCTGAAAATCATCGTCACCGACGGAACGGCCTCGGCGGAAATAGTGGCTTTCAACCGTCCATGGCTCCAGAATTCAATGAAAATCGGCTCCATTTTCGCTTTGACAGGAGTTTTCAACAACAAATACGGAAATCTGCAAACTTCACAATACGACACGGAGAAAATAGCGGACACGGGAAAGCTCAAGGACTTCATCAACATGCCAATCCCCAACAGCAAGGTCTTCCCGATTTACAGGCAGACAGAAGGGCTGACGAGCAAGCAGATAAACGCCGCAATCGAAACAGCCCTCAGGCAATACGCGAAGGGAATAGAGAACGACCTCCCTGACAGTCTGATAGAAAAAAAGGGGCTTCTGCAAAAAAACGAGGCCCTGCAGAAAATCCACCTTCCAAAATCGATTCAAGAGGCGGCGGAAGCCAGACAGACGCTCGTCTACGAGGAGCTTTTCCTTTTCCAAAGGACAATGGCGCAGCGTTCAATCGACCACAAAGGCTTCGTCCCGAAAGTGAATGCCACGACAGGTGAAATCGAAGCCGAAGTGCAGAAATCGTTCACCACCGAAGAATTCGAGAGCACGCTCTCCCCAAGGCAGAAGCAGCTCCTCTCCCGCCTCCCCTTCCAGCCAACTGACGACCAGAAATCCGTGATAGCGCAGATGAACATCGACATCGACAGAAACTACGAGTCCGCGCGCGACAAGAGCGGAAAGAATTTTTCAATGCGCACACTCCTGCAGGGCGATGTCGGAAGCGGAAAGACGCTCGTGTCTTTTTTCGCCGCGCTCCGTGTAATCGACTACGGAAGCCAATGCGCGCTGATGGCTCCGACAGAGCTTCTCGCCCGGCAGCACGCGGAGAACGCGGCGAAGACGCTTGAGTCCCTGGATGTGAAAGTGGCATACCTCACAGGCAACCTGAACGCGAAGGGGCGGAACAACCTTCTCTCCGCGCTCAAAGCCGGTGAAATCAACTTCGTAATCGGAACCCACGCGCTCTTCTCAAAAAGCGTCGTCTACAAGGACTTGGCGTTGGCGATAATCGACGAGCAGCACAGGTTCGGAGTCCTCCAGCGCTCGGCAATCCTTGAGAAAGGACGGACAAGCACAGACTCATACGTCCGGGAGCCGAACCTTCTCATGATGAGCGCGACCCCGATTCCGCAGACGCTCGCGCTCACGGTCTTCGGCGACCTCGATGTCCTTTCGATACACACGATGCCGAACGGGCGCAAGCCCATAAAAACCTTCCTCGTCCAGGGAGGGCACGAGAGCAACGCCTACGAAGCCGTGCGAAGCGAGCTGAAAGCCGGCCACCAGGCGTATTTCGTCTATCCGGCAATCGAGAACAACATGGAGGACGGAGATTTCGGAAGCAGGAAAGGAATGAAGAGCGCGGAAGAGATGTACGAATTTCTTTCGAAGCAGGTCTATCCCGAATTCAAAGTCGCCATGGTGCACGGAAAAGTCAGCGAGGACGAGCAGACGCAGATTCTCGAAGATTTCAGGCAGAACAAGGTGCAGATTCTGGTGGCGACGACGGTCGTGGAAGTCGGCGTGGACGTGCCTAACGCGACCTGCATCGTAATCGAGCAGGCGGACAGGTTCGGACTGGCCGGACTACACCAGCTGCGCGGCCGAGTGGGCAGAGGAGAGAGCCAATCGTACTGTTTCCTCGTCTACAGAAAGGATTTGACCGAAGACGGAAAGGCGCGCATGAAAGCCCTGCACGACACCACGGACGGATTCAAAATCGCCGAAGAGGATTTAAAACTTCGCGGTCCCGGAGAAATAACCGGAACCGCGCAGAGTGGAGAATTGACATTCAAAATCGCAGAGCCTGTAAGAGACGAACAGCTCATGATTCAAGCGAGAATCGACGCGTTCGCCTCCCTTTCAAGTCAAGCGACATAAGCGGAAAGCTTTTTCACCCTCGACGGGAGTCTTATCGTTGAGAGGGCGTGCTTCTCAATCTGCCTGATTCTCTCTTTCGTCAAGCCGATTTCATCCCCGACTTCCTTCAACGACATCGAATCTTCGCCGTCGAATCCGAACCTCATGCGGAGAATCTTCGCCTCTTTCGGACTGAGCTTTGAAAGGGCCTCCTCCACATCCTCATGAAGGGAATTCTCAATAGCCTCGGCTTCCGGGTTCTTGTAGCGCGAATCGGAAAGCCTGTCGCCGATGGAATCCGAAGAAGCGTCGTCGCTGGCAATCGGGCTGTCGAGGCTCTTCATCTCGCGCGAAACATCCATGAGGTTTTTGACGACATCCTTGCTCATTCCAAGCATGGAGGCTATTTCCTCGACCTGGATGTTCTCAGGCTTGTCGGCGACAAGTTTCCTCGCCTTCTCTATGTTCACAAGCTCGTTCGCCCTGTTCATCGGCAGGCGGATTTCGTGGCCGTGCTCGTACAGAGCCTTCATTATCGACTGGCGAATCCACCAGACGGCATAAGAGATGAATTTAACACCAGCCTTGGAATCGAAATGGTTCACGGCCTGCATGAGGCCCGCGTTGCCCTCGTTTATCAAATCCTCGAATTCGATTCCACGGTTCATATATTCTTTCGCGATTTTCACGACAAAGCGGAGATTTGATTCGACAAGCTTGTTCTTGGCCGACTTGCTGCCTTCAGCCGCTTTTTTCACGAGCTCAAGTTCCTTATCCGCAGTCAAAAGCGGAATCTTGTTGATTTCATCAAGGTAAATTGAAAGGCTGTCTTTTTCCATAGTGAATCTCCTGTAATTGTTTTTCACTAATACATAAGCAAATTCCGTGCCAACTTTTTCAATCTTGTCTTTTTTTTGATTATCGAGAATTGAATCATTTTTCCTTTGCCGATTTCACCAAATTTTATTATTTTTCTAACTGAAGAAAGAAACTGAATGGAAATTTTGCCACACGCAGATTTTCATCTCGATTTTTCTGTGTCATTTTGACACAAATTCAATCAACATATTTTCGGAGGCATCCATAATGAAACTCAAACCATTGGCAGACCGCGTGCTCCTCAAGCAGGAGAAGGCCGAATCAAAGACCGCAAGCGGAATCATCCTTCCAGAGGCAGCCCAGGAAAAGACACAGACGGCTAAAGTCGAGGCCGTGGGACCTGGAACAGATAAAGAGAAAATCACTGTCAAAGTCGGCGACAGGGTAATGTACGACAAGTATTCAGGCACGCAGGTGAAAATCGACGGAGAGGAATTCCTCATCGTGAAGAACTCGGACATTATCGCCGTCATCGAAGCATAGTGTCAAAATGAAACAAAAAAAGCTGCCAGGAGAATCGCCGTGTGACGAAAAATCCTGGCAGTTTTTTTTGTCTGCTGCTTCCCTCCCCGAAAAGAACTCACTCCATGTCAACGCACTGTCTTTTTATCAATCGCGCGTCGGCGTTCTGAGGATCGAGGGCGAGGCTGTAGTCGATTGAAATCTTCGCATTCCGCAAATCGTTTCTCTCCAACTGTATCTTTGCGATTCTGTGGAGTATTTTCGACTTGACGAAGACATTCTCGCATTTTCCAGAAGCGAGTCCATAAAGAGAAAGAGCGGCATCCTTGTCGCCAAAACTGCTGTAGATCATGGCGAGATTGACGGCAGAAGACGAAGAAGCCACCGACGATATGTTCTCGAAGCTGCTGTTGTAGTCTCCGACAGTGCTGTTCACCACATCCCCAGACTCGAAGAGCACATACTCATACAGTTTTTTCGCGGTCTCGATGTTTCCGTCCACCAGCGCAAAATAAGCGGCCAGCTCAACTTCCCAAATGTTCATCGAAGAAGCCGATTTCGCGACCTCTTCTCCAAAAGCGAGCCGAACGACCGATTCAGGCACCGCATCAGCTTTCACCACACGCTCTCCACCGAATATGTCTATCTCGACCTTTTTGCCAGACTCGTTCACCTCTACATTCTCGCTGTAACGCTCCGCAGCGGCCTCGTTCGAGGAATTCATGTACTTCGCGTTGACGAAATCCATGAACAGCCTGTGAGCATCGTCCGGGAAACCGTATGAAATCAACTTCTGAACGGCAAAGCAGACAAGCTTTGAAGGATAAAGGTTCACACCCGACTCGTTCGCCTCAAGCGTCCTCCAAATCTCCGAAGTCCTGGCGTTTATCGGAAGCTCGCTGTTCGTCCTAAGGAAAAGGGAAAGCCTCTCGACAATGAGGGAATCTATCTTGTCTATGATGTTCGAGTCGTTCCTGTTTTCCCTCTGCTCTTTCTGGTATTTTTCCTCGACGCTTGAAATCATCGAAATGGCGTCCGAAACAAGGAAACGGGGACGCTCATCCTTTTCCTTCATATAGGAAGTCCTGAGAGTCGTAGTCTCCCGGACAGTCTTCTCCAAATCAGATTCCGGAACGGGAAGCGAATCCAGCCATGAGATTTTTCCATATGTGAGCAAAGCCGGCTGGCATTCTGGATTCTCGTCGAGAACTCCCTTCAAAAGCCGGTAGGCGCGGGCGTACTCCTTGTGGTTGTAGGCCCAAATCGCGCTGTTCACGGCGACAGTGTCGGGAACTTCCTCGTCACCCAGTGAGATTATGTATTCGCGGACCTTCTCGGCCTCCTCGTCGTCGTTCAGCTTCCTGTACGAATCAGAAGCCAAAGCGGCGGCTGTGGCCTTGAAACCGGACGCAGAGACCGACTTGGCGTTTCGTATGCACAAATCGTAGTTTCCAGCGTCGAACTGCACAAATGCCCAAAAAAGAGCCTCCTTGGAAGGCATCTTGCCGTTGGTCTTGAGAATGTAATCCTGGAGATAGGCGGCTCTTGAGTAATCGCCGTTCGCCAAATAGACGAGAGCGGCGTTCACAAGCCAGTTCCTGTTGGAATTCGTCGAACTTGCGAAGATGTCCTCGTAGACTTTCGCGAAATTCAACGACAGATATGTGCTCAGAGTGCCGGAAGAATTCTTCTTCAACACAGCCTCGGAATGGATGGAGCCGTATTTTGTACCTGACAGGATTCGGCTGGACTTCTCCGCCTCGACAATCCTGTCGTTTCTGAGAAGGAAATCTGAATACACGGCGGCTATCTGAATGCTGTCTGGAAATTTTTTGGCCGCCTTTCGGAGAGTCTTCTCGCAAAGGGACTTTTCGCCGAGCGTCTTGTAACGCTTGAAAAGACTCAGCCTTGAATCAGGATTCGAAGCGTACCGCTCGGCCTTTCTCAGCAAAGACAAAGCTTCGCCGACTTGATGGTTCCGAATCAGAACATCAACCTCGTCGATTTTTGAACTGAAAGAGTAGGCAGTCTCTTCATTCGAGCACGAACAGAGCTGCCCACAAACAAGCATGACTCCCGCAAAAAAAAGAGCCACGGCAATTTTTGAAGTCTTTGTATTCGCTGAAAATTTCATTTTACCTATATCTTCGATTCGTTCGTTTTGTTTACGTATTTTTTTATATTATCGAGAATCGCATTGACAAACTTGAACGAATCAGACGGTCCAAATGATTTTGCGAGATGAATCGCCTCGTCAATGACAATCGAAGGCAAAAGCTCAGGCTGATACTTCAACGAATAGACGCTCATGCGCAAAATCGAAAGGGAAACTTTGTTGACCCGCGAAATATCCCAAGACTTCAAATGCATCTTGATTATCTCGTCGATTTCCCCCAAATGCTCCATAGTGCCGGAAACCAGCATTCGGGCATAAACGATGTTCTCGGAAGGGATTTCCTCCTGAGACTTTTCTGAACCGGAATTATCAGAATCCTGCTCCGACTCAAGTTGACTGTTGTTCCAATCGAATCTCAACACGTCTTCAAGGGAATTGTTTCCAACTTCTATTGAATAAAGTCCCTGAAACGCCAAGATTCTGCTTTTTCTTCGTGACATATGATTTTTCCGTTACCAATTCAAGAGTTTGTCGAGGGCATCGCCCGTCTTCTTGCGCTCCACATTCTCAGGAGTGTCCAGCGACTTAGTCAAATCGTTGACAGCCTTCAAAAGAGCGGCCTGCTGCTTCTGATTCGTCAAATTCTGCTTTATGTAGTCGTAGACTGTTATTGTCGTCTCAGGCTGCACGACATCGCCGATTGCGAGCATCTTCGCGGCATACTTCTGGCGGACAGCGTAGAACTGGAAGTCGTTCTTCGTCTCGTTCAACTCGGAAATATAGCCCACGCTTCGTCCAAAAAGCTCGTTCAAATCGTTCGCCGTTATTCCAAGCTGCATCGCGTGCTGCGCCGTCTTCTGGATGAGGAGATCCCCGCCCTGATATGTCTTGTCGTTCGCGGCGTTCGCCTTTATCGAGTCGAAAGTGATTTTCTTGTCCTTCAAGTCGTTCAGCATCTTGTTCGCCTTTGTGCGGGCGGCTTCGATGTCGTTCCCCTTCGGCACGACGACCAGGAAGACCTTGGCCATGTCGTTCTGCACGAACGAGGACTTGTTCAAATCATAGAAATTCCTGATTTCCGAATCGGTGGCGGCGACCTTCTTGACCTCCTCCTGCACGTTCTTCTGCTGGAGGACGTACTGCTGGGCGACGAGCTGGTTCTTGAGGTACGCCTTGTAGTCGGCCACGTTCATTCCGACCTGCTGCTTCATGAAGTCGTCGAGGGAAAGGCCGGTGTTCTTCTTGATGATTTCGGCGAACTCGTTCTCCGTCACCTGGCGGCCGACCTGCATACTCAAACTCTGCAGGAAATACTGGTTCACCTGGGTGTCAGTGAGAGAAAGACCTGCCTTGGCGGCGGCCTGCCCAATCAACTTCTCATCGATTATGGCGGCGAGAATCTCCTTCTTCTGCTCAATCGTGAAGGTCTGGATTTTGTTCTGCTTTTGATACATCTCAACTCTTGTTTTGAGCTGTTTCAACGTGATTGTCTCTGATTTGTTCAATTTTACGACGGCGAGCGGCTGCAAATCGGCTTGGGCTGCCACTGTCGTCACAAAAGCCAAAAGCATTGTTGCTACAAGAGCGAAACGTTTCATCTTTATTACCTCTTTTTCAGATTAAATTTTCAGGCGAAAAAATACCTTTGATTTAATCTGAAAACATTTTTTTATATTTATAGTTACGATTTTTCAACCACAGAGAATTGAAAAACTACCATCATTGAGGATCGAGCGGCAACCCGCCGGAAATTGTCGCGCGGATTCTGCGGACACCGGCCGAAGAAGACTGCTCCTTCTCGATTTTGAATTCCCCAATCTGGGCCGTGTGCTGGACGTGTGGTCCACCGCAGACTTCCTTGGAGAACCAGTCGGTCTTCGGGTCGCGCCCGATTGTGTAGACTTTGACCTGCTCGCCGTACTTGTTCGAGAACAACGCCCTCGCGCCTTCCGCCTTCGCTTCGTCCAAAGTCATTATCCTCATGTCCACAGGCAAGTCTTCCTTGATTTTCTCGTTCACGATGTCCTGAACTTTCTGGATTTCCTCCTTCGTCATAGGACGCTCGAACGTGAAGTCGAACCTCATGCGCTCGTTGTTGATGTTGGAGCCCTTCTGGGCAACCTGGTCGCCGAGCACGTCCACGAGAGCCTGCTGGAGCAAGTGGGTCGCAGTGTGGTACTTGGTCGTGACATCGCTCTGCTCGGCCAAACCGCCCTTCGCCTTTCCAGCGTCGAGGGACTTGGAAGCCTCCTGGTGCTTCTTCTCCGCTTCCTTGAAACCTTCCAAGTCGACAGTGAAGCCGTTCTCGGCTCCAAGCTCCTGCGTAAGCTCCACAGGGAAACCGAACGTGTCGTAAAGCCTGAACGCGACCTTGCCGGAAATCTCTTTCTTCGGGTTCTTCATCAGGTTCGGGAGGAGCTTCTGGAATTCAGCCTCGCCCTTCTTGAGTGTGAGACGGAATTTGTTCTCCTCGGCGGTGAGTTCCTTCTTTATCTTCTCGGAATTCGTCTCAAGCTCCGGGTAGGCGATTTTGAAATTCGCGATTACGGCGTCCGCAATCTCCGCCAAGAACTCCTTCTCGATGCCGAGCTTCATTCCGTGGCGGACTGCGCGGCGAATCAAACGCCTGAGGACATAGCCCGCTCCGACGTTCGAAGGAGAGACGCCCTTCTGGTCGCCCAAGATGAACACGGAAGCGCGGGAGTGGTCGGCGATGATGCGGACGGACTTGTCCTTCTCCTCGTCAGAGCCATACTTGTAGTTCGAAAGCTCCTCGATTTTCTGGATAATCGGCTGGAAAACCTCGGTGAGATAGACGCTGGTCTTTCCCTGCAAAATGCAGTTCGTCCTCTCAAGTCCCATTCCAGTGTCGACATTCTTCTTCGGAAGCGGGACGAGGGTCTTCTCGTCGACCCTGTTGTACTGCATGAAGACGTTGTTCCAGATTTCCATCCAGTTGGCGGAATCGGTGCCCTTGTTCGAGCCGGCAGGGGGAAGCCCCTCCCCGACCCAGTAGAAAATCTCTGTGTCGGGACCGCAAGGGCCGGTCGGACCCGCGGCCCACCAGTTGTCGGAAGCAGGAAGGTAAGCGATTTTGTCCTCCGGCATTCCATTCTCTTTCCAGAAATTCGCGGCCTCTTCGTCGCGAGGAGCGTTGTCATCTCCTGCGAAAACCGTGACGGAAATCTTTCTAGGGTCGAGACCGAGCCATTTAGGGCTTGTCAAAAATTCATACGAGAACGCAATCGACTCTTTCTTGAAGTAGTCTCCCAAAGACCAGTTTCCGAGCATCTCAAAACAAGTGAGGTGGGACGGATCTCCAACCTCGTCGATGTCGCCGGTGCGGACGCATTTCTGGTAGTCGGTCAAGCGGGTGCCCGAAGGGTGCTTCTCTCCCAAAAGATAAGGAACGAGCGGATGCATACCGGCTGTCGTGAACAAAACGGAAGGGTCATTTTCTGGAATCAAAGACTGTCCAGAAATCTCAGCGTGATTTTTCGATTTGAAGAACTCAATGTATTTTGAGCGTAGTTCGTTAGCAGTCATAATTCATTCATTTTATTGAGAGAGAATGTTTTGTTCAATGTTTGCGGATTTGAAGTCCACGGCTTTACTTGACCAATATGAAATCGACGCGCCTGTTCTTCCAGCGGTTCTCCGCGTTCCACGACTTGGCAACGGCGTACTTGCTTCCGTTTCCGACAGCCGAGAGCCTGTCCGCGGAAATGCCTTCGCGCACGAGCCAATCCATGACGAACTGCGCGCGCTCCTTCGACAGCCCCGTGACTTCCTCCTCTTCCTTTTTCGTGCCTGACATGTTGTTCGCGTTTCCTTCGATGCGGACGTTGTAGTCCTGAAATTTCTTGAGGATTTCCGCGACACGCCCAAGGACGCGCTCGTTGTTGTCGATTGTGGTCTGGCCAAGACCCTTGCTTTCCCCGTCCCACTTGGGATCGGCGCGAACCGCTGAATCAGACATGAAGTCGGCATGGTCGCTTCGGAAGATAATCGATGGAACCTGGATTTTGAGGCGGCCGTTCTCCGGAATGACGAGGATGTCGACCTGCACGACGCCCTCCTCCACGCATTTTGTTCCGTTCACGTCCTCCAGCGTGAAGACATAAGGATAATCGGTCGCGGACTGGACAAGCTCGCCCGTGGAGCTTTTTCCGTTCCAGACGATTTTTCCGTCGACAGACGAAGTGCCGCTTTTCGACCAGAAAGTCTTTTTTCCGTCCTGGTTTTTCACGACGAAAGACCAGCTCTTTATCGCGGCCTCGCTTTCCACGTTCAAGAGGACGTTCAGCTCATCTCCGCTGCCGTCGCCGTCGGGGCTGAAATACCGAGGAGAAATCCTGACAGTCGCCTTCGGAACAGGCAAATTCTTCTCCGCATTCTTCGCCATGACGACCTGGGACTTGGACTCCTGCGTCTGGAAATCGCCCTCGGCATCGCTCTCGGAGACAGTCTCCGCCACAACGGCTTCGTTCGTAAGCTCGACATGCTTCTTCAGCACAATCGGAGCCGTCTGCTCTGGATAAAAACCGTCGGGGCTGACGGCGACCTTCTGCAATGTCACGGTCTCTCCGCCCTCGCCGTCGTCCGCGCTGGAAGGAAGATAGCTTCCAGAAAGGAAGACAGTCCCCTTCTCCGACCTGAACTGGATGAAAGTCTTTCCGAATATGTCTATCTGCGTGTAGCGGCCCTTGTCGCTCACACCGTCCTTTTCTATGCTGTACGTTCCGTTGCCGAAGTCTATCACGCTGCCGTCAGCCGAAGCCCACTTCTCCTCTTTCACGAGTTTCTCGACATACTCGCTCACGCGCTCCCTGTTCGACTCGCTTTTCTTTGTCGTGACGACTTTCTTGTACGCGCCGTCCCACAAGTTCTCCTCGCCTATAAGCATGCGGACGTCGTCATGAATGAGCACGCGGATTTCGTCGAGGCTGACGAGGGAAATGTCGAATTTCCGAAGGAGGTTCTCTATCGACTTGTTCACGGAGGAGAAATAGATGCCGTTGCGCCGGAGATTGCTTTTGAGCCAGCTGTAGACTTCCTCGCTGTCCTGATAGTAGAAGACGATTTCCTCGTTCTGGTAGTCGAAGAAGATGTACCTGCGCTCTTTCGAGTTGTCGTTCTTGTACCAGAGTCCGTCAAGGAATTTCGAGAAAGAAGAGACAGTTCCGTCCTGAATCTTGGCGAGTTCCTTCGCGGCTATTGAACTTCCAGCCACGTGTATCGACTTCGATTCGACATATTTTTTCTCGGAAGGGCTCCAGTCGTACATCGTCTGTATTTGGTCGAGGCGGGTCGAGTTTGATGTGCTATGGGACTCGGAAGTGTACACCCAGACAGGGAAACTCTCCCCGCTCGACTGCGACATCTCGTATCCTTCGCTTCTTGGATTCTGCTGGATGAAAATCGTGCCCTCCGCGCTGAAATCCCCAATCAAATCCATCTTGAATTCGGAGTCCGAACCGCTTCCCTTCACCGCAGAATAGATTTTCATGACGGATTTTCCATCGTCGGCGATTCCCTGGTAGACCAAAGCGTTCTTGTGATTGCCCACAACGTCCAGAGCCGCGCACACGAACGTCCTGACCTGTGAAATCTCCGTCTGGATGGTATAGGAACGCTCGTATTTTGAGGAGGCGGAACTGAAAAGGGCGACAACTATCTGCAAAGCGGGAACGGACGCGCTCTTTATTATGTTCACCTGGTCCTCGAACCCGTCGTCGTCGATGTCGGACTCGACTGTCGAAATGAGAGTCTCCTCGTTCAAAAGCGAGATGAATGACGTTCCGGCAGCGGACTCCGAAAGCTCGACATCGCTTTTAGAATCCCCCGACGTTGGAACGACGACCTTTGAATGGGAAACGGCAGCGCCCTCGCTGAAAAGATTCTTGCTGAACACAAAAAAAGCGAGTACGACCGCGACGAGCACAAAAACCAGTGGAATAACTTTCTTCATAAGAATATAAAAAAACGCACCTTCGAAAGATTACTTGCTGGCGTCCTTGAACACGCTTCCGAAATTCTTGACGTAGTCCAAAAACGAAGCGTAAGAGAAGACGACGCAGAACACAAAAAAGCCGAGCGACACGCGGTGCAGAACGACAAGAAGGGAGTCGAGAGACTCATTCTGAAGGATTCCATGGGAAACGAGACAGTCAGCGATTCCAGTGCGCACGAAACCTTCTATGGCGAGGGCGACGAAGCAGCTGACGACATAGAAGACCGTCTTGAATTTTCCGCCTTTCCTGGCGGCGATTGCGGTCCCCTGCTTTGCGGCTATCATGCGCAAAAAATTCTGGGAGAATTCCCTGTACAGAATGAGCACGAAGCAGACCGCGGGCATGTACCCGGAGAAAACGAAGCAAGTGAAGACAGAAAGATGAAGGAAAACATCCGCGAACGGGTCGAACATCTTGCCGAAATCGCTCACCTCGTTGTGCTTCCGCGCGAAATGGCCGTCCCAGTAATCGGTCAACTCCGCGACAATAAGGAGTGGAACGAGCATACAAAAAGAAGCGATTGAGACCACGCTGCCGTCTGGAGAGGAAATCCAATCGGGAAGAAAATATATTATGAAAAAGATGGGTGCAGCTATGACTCTGAAAAGCGTGAATTTATTGGAAGTTTTCATTCTTGAAGTATCGTTACGGAAAATGAAAAAGTCAATAATGGCTAACTGAAAATCAGACCTGTCGGCTTCATAGAGTGCGGGAGACGGAATAGCTGAAATCATCAAGACCTCTCTCGAATTTCAGCATGAAAAGAGCCGGATAGACCTTCGCGGACGGAAGCTCAAGGCGGATTTCCTCCACATCGCCGAAAATCCACGAGGAGAATCCAGACTTTTTTTCCTCTGCAGCGACGGCCGCGGAACCGCCACCATCGTCGTCTCCATCCACTTCGACCTCGTAGAAGAAGCGTCCGACCGGCAAGAGAAGTTTCGGCGGAATTTTATAGACCCGGATTCGGACACAGGCGGAGTCGGACGGAACAGAAAGCGGCGACTGGAGAGAAAAAGACGGGAACCTGCTGTCAATGAGCTTCGACGTGTGCACGGAAACGGCGACAAACGCGATTAAGGCGGGGGCAAGCGCGAATTTCCAAAGCGACGAGACGACAGTTCCGAGAGAAAAAAGCCCGGCGAAGAACACAACATTGTCGGACGAGGAGAATGCGCTCGAAAAACTGAACCTTCCTTGCACGAACACGGCGAAAGCGGCCGCTGAACATACTGCAAAAGCGGAGAAGAAAAGCATCAGAGAGACTCGGCATTTCAAGAACCGCTTTCCAAAGAGCTTGGCGAAGACGATGCACAGGACGCAGCCGAATGCGGAGCCGAGGAAGAAAGAAGAAAGACCAATCGAGAGAGCCGCCGAGAAAATCATTGCTGGTACGCCTTGTAGTCCTGGACGACGCTTATCTCCGATTTCACCGAGAATTCGGGAAGCTCGCACGAAGCAACCTTTAGAGCGCGCTCGACCAATGCGCTGGAGGACGCGATTCCATGCAGAGTGACGGTCTTCTTTCCGCCGAACGAATCCGAGAGAGTCGCGCGCAGATAGTTTATGTCGATTTGATACACAAGGACGAGCAGATTCACGATGCGCTGCCCTATCAAAAGTTCGTCGACTCTGTCCATTCCGGCGCGTTCGCGTTCGCTCGTAATCATGCTCTTGACACCGACCGCTATCATTTCGGCAATCGTGTCGACATCCACCGCCGAGGAATTCATCAGGAAATTGAATATGGTAGGCTCGGAAACATCCACGTTGAAGTAGCTCTTCAAGAACCCCGTACGTTCGGAATCGAATTCCCTTATGCGCTTTGACGCGCTTTTCTCGTCGAGCGAGAATTCGTCCATCACGCGCTTCACCCGAACCCGCTCGTCCGAGACAAAACGGCAGGAAACGTGGTTGGCCAGGTCCTTGAGAAGAATGAACGAGCCTCGCCCAATCAAAATGCAGTTGTTGTTCGAAGCAAGCTCAAGCATCGCGGTCTGGAGATAGTCCAAATATTCGTCCCTGTCCCGAGTGAGCGACGCGAAGAATCCGGGTTTTCTCTCGTCGAATTTCTTCAGCTTCGATTTCGGGAATCCGAGCTCCACGATTTTCTCCTCGATGTCCCTTCTTCCGAAAAATCTGTAGTTCAGCTTTCGCGCTATGGACGCACAGATTTCATCACCCAACGAAGCCACTTGCCTCGAAACTGTCAAAATCGCCATAGAAACTCCTCGAAAAAAAAATTGGACGCTATTTGAAATTTACTTGTATTTTGGGCTAAAATCAATGCAGAAAATCTGTTATTATATTTTTAATAAAAACAAGGAGCGAACAATGGGAAACGAGAATCTCGAATGGAACGAAATCGGAAAAGAGGAACTTTTGAAGACACGCGTCATGACAGTCTGCCAGACCACTTCGATTTCGCCGGATGGGAGGAAGGGACACTTCATCGTGAACGATGCGCCGGACTGGGTAATCGTCATAGCCGAGCGCGGGGAGAATTTCCTGATGGTGAAGCAGTGGCGGCACGGAGAGAAGCACCTTAGCGTAGAATTTCCGGGCGGCGTGATAGACAAGGGGGAGACTCCGGAGGAAGCCGCAAGACGGGAACTCAAGGAAGAGACTGGGTTCGAGGCGGGAAAACTTGAATACCTTGGAAAAATGAACCCGAACCCGGCTCTTTTCAGGAACCACAGCCACATATTCGCGGCTTCAGACCTCTCTTCCTGCGGAAAACAGAATCTGGACGACGACGAATACGTCGAATATTTCGAGATTCCCAAAAAGCGTGTCATAAAAGACATGGGAAACGACGACTACAACCACGCGCTGATGGCCGCGGCCCTGCTCAGATACATCGCGACAAGGAACATGGTCTGAAAACAGCAAAAAAAATGCGGCGCACTCCACAATCGCGTGCGCCGCACTTTTTCCGGGAGAAAAAGCCACTCCCGGAAGCATTGTTCGACAACTCAGTTTACGAATAGGTTCTATCACCTCTTCACAGAATAAGGCTCATACTTCTTGGACGGACTGTAGACACCATCCCTGTATTCGCCCGTGAGGCTAGGAATCTTCATCTTCATGCCGGGAAGAATCAAATTCGGGTCGTTCGGCTCAGGCATGTTCTGCTTGTTCGCCTGGTACAAGTTCTCCCACAAAAGAGGGTTGTTGTAGACATACGAACGGCCGGAGATGTTCCAGTAGCAGTCCTTTGAATCGGCCCAAGGGCGGACGACGTAGTAGAGAGGAAGCGGCGTGACTTCGCGGATTTCCGCAAGCGAGTCGAGAACCTGCTTTGCATAGTCGGAAGCGGCGCCGTAGTCCTGTTTGTCGTATGCATCCTTCGCGGCCGCATAGGCTTTTTCCGCAGCGGAGAACGCCATCGGGAAATTCTTGTCGGCATCGATGGACTTCGCGTATGCGATTCTGTCGGCGGCATTCTTCATCACATCGTCGATTTCGGCTTTCGCGACTCTGTTCTGAATGAATTTCTGAGAGAGAATTGCGTTCTCTTTGGCCTTTTTGGCGCATTCGATTGAAAGCTCGTACTCTCCAGCATCGTATGCCGCGCGGGCCTTTTTCGCGTACTCCTCGGCTGTTTTCTGATAAACGTTCGTCTTGTAGCTGACAGCGAAAACAGAACCGCAGAAGAGCAATGCGGCAGCAATCAAAAGTTTTTTCTTCATCATTTTCACCCCTCCTTATTTCGCATCGACAGTCGAAGCGTCTGCGTTCTCGATGCGCTTCTGTCCCTCGCGGCTGTTGTCCTCCAACGGCCCCTTCGTCTCTTCGGAAGAAGCCGGCAGAGCCTTGTTCTCGCTCTCGTCGGCAGGAAGCTCGTCAACCTTGCCGGAAGACTTTGACTCTTCGCCAGAATCTGCGCTGACAGTGGGTCTGTTGGAAGTCTTTTCCTCACGAGGGGCGTTCAGGTCGATTATGAAGTCTTTCGGATCCGCAAACTCGTAGTCCTCAAGCATCTTGGCGTCCTCGTCCTCGATTCCCGGGATTTTTTCCGTGAGAGGAAGGATTGAATCGGCTTTGACAGCGTAGGAAGCGACATCGGAGATGAATTTTTCGGCGTCCTCAATGTACGACTTGGCCTCAAGACGCTTTTCCTTGGCGGTTTCGTACTGCTCCATGTATGAATCCTTGGCGGCCTTGTAGCCATTGTAGGCGGCTTCCTTGTCGGACGCGGAATCCAGGTCAAGCGCGTTCCAATAAAGCTCGGCGGATTCCTTGTACGAATCCCTCGTGCTCGTGTAGACCTGCGCGTTCTCACCCTCGGCAAGTTTTTTCGCGTCCGCGACGTTGACTTTCTCCTGCTTCACAAGTTCAGGGTATCCGTTCACCAAAAGCGACGAATAGAGCTTGTACGCCTTCTCCGCCTGTGAATTGAGAGTCGCGCCAGACGCTTTCGTGCCGAGTTTTGAATACTTGTCCAGCTCCGTGGCGGCTCTCTTGAATTCGTAAGCGAGGGACGCGCTAGAAGAAAGAGGTGAAAGCTGCTCCTTGAGGTCGGACGCTTTCGAAGCGGTCTCTACAGAATTGTACTTGGCGACAAGCCCGTTCAAAACTGTCAGATTCGGCTTCTTTGAAGTGTCCTCGCTGTCCTTCTCGAACTTCGCGACAGCGGCATCCTTTTCAGCGTCAAACGCCTTGAAGTAGTCGGGATATCGTTTGTCGGCGTTCGCCGCGAGAGCGTTCTCCCTGGCGACTTCGACTTCGGCTATCTTCATCACGCCCTCGATCGGAGCGAGGATGTCGATGACCTGCTGGGCATCCTTGGACGCGCTCTTGTAGCCGTCCTCCGTGTCCAACGCGAAGTTGGAAGCGGCTGAAGAATATGCCTTCTCCGCAGAATACAGGACTTCGCGGTCGATTTTGTCGCCGACACGCTTGGCGATTTCTATCCTGCTCGAAGCCTTCTTCATGACATCGGCGGCCTCGTCCCTGGCGATCATCTTCTGGACATACGCCTTTGAAAGAGCTGAATTCTCTTCAACCTTTTTCGAATATTCGATAGAAAGCTCGTACTCACCGGCATCGATGGCGTCCTGGGCTTTCTGAGAATATTCATCGGCGAGTTTCTGATAAGTGTTGTTTTTGTAACTGACTGCATAGAGTGAAAGACAAGCCACCAATGCAGCAGAAGTCAAAAGAATTTTTTTCATACCCTACTCCGATTATTTTGCGTCGATTGTAGAAGCCTTAGCCTTCTCAGCCTCCGCTTTCGCCTTGGCCTCGGCGGCTCTCATTTCCGCGGCAGCCTTCGCTTCTGCGGCTCTGACCTCGGCAGCGGCTTTTGCCTCAGCGGCGGCTTTCTCGGAAGCGGCCTTCTCAAGAGCGGCGGCCTGAGCTGCCTGCGCCTCAAGTTTCGCCTGCTCGGCGAGAGCGTCCGCCGCAATCTGGTCGACCTCGGCAGAATCGACATTTATCACAGAATCCTCAGGGTTCGCGAAAGTGTCCTTCTTCAACAATGTCGTCTCTTCGTCCTCGATTCCGGCGACCTTCTCGGTCAACGGATTCGTCGCATCCGCGGCCGCCGCGAAACTCTCGGCATCGCGCTTGGACTTCTGGGATTTCTCCTGGGCATCAACAGCCTCGCCCTTCGCCTTTTTGACAGTCTTGTACTGTTCGAGGTAAGACTCCTTGGCGACCTTGTACTCGTTGTAGGCATCCTCGTTCTTCTTGAGCTTGAAGTTGACGTCGGCCTTCTTGTAGACCTCAGTGGCGGCCTTGTAAGCGTCCTTGGTGAACTTGTTGACCTGTGCCTTCTCGGACTCAGCCTTCTTCTTCGCGTCGACAGCGGCTTTTCTCTCGCGCACGACCATTACAGCGTATCCGGCCTTCACGACCTCGTCGTAAGAGGCATACGCCTTGTCGGCCTGGGCAGAAAGGGCTTTTCCGTCAGCGGCAGAAGAAAGGGAGACATACTTGGCAAGCTCAGAATCTGCGTTCTTCATCGCAGTCTCACTGATGTCGGCAGGATCCATCGCATCAGCCTTGTTCTTCAAAATCCTAGCCTGTGAAGCGCGCTCCAAAGACTCGTATTTTACGACAAGCTCGGAAAGGACTCTTGTGTAGTTTCCTCTCGGGTTGCTCTTGAAGTTGACCTTCGTCGCATCCCTTCTTGAGTCGAATGAAGAGAGAATTTCCGGGAAATAGGCTTCCGCACCGGCGGCGACGGCCTTTGTCCTTGCGTTCTCAACATTGTCGAGCATGGCCTGAGTGTAAGAGGCCTTCTCCAAAACCTTGTAGCGTTCGATGAGGTCGTTGAGCTGCTCGGAATAGTCTGTAGAAGAGAGGTCTCCGAAACTTTCCTGGACAATATCAGACTTGACATCTGTTCCGGGGAACGAAATGTAGCTTCCTTCTTTTGAAAGGACTTCCCTCTCCTGAAGGTCGCGGGCTTTCGCTTCGGCGGCTTTGTATTCAGATATGAGTGAATTCAAGTTGTCCGCATAGTCTCCGGTTGAATTCTTGTCGAATTCCACGCGGATTTCATCCCTATGGGTATCGGCGGTCGCGAGCATGTCGGGAACGTAAGTGTCGGCTTTCGCGTCGATAGCGTCGGCTCTGGCCTCTTCCGCCTTGGAGAACTTCATCTGCGTGTATGTGGCCTTCTCAAGAGTCTCGTAGCGAGAGATGAGATCTCTGAGGACTTTTGTCTGGTCGACTGCCGGCTCGTCCTTCATGGTCTGGGCGGCGGCGTCCTTTCTCTCGTCGGTGTTTGTCAGGGAGATGTACTCCGACTCGCCCTTTCCCAAATTCGAAACGAACGAGACCTTCGCGTTGTTGAGGTAATACTCCGCGCCTGCGTTGACGGCCTTTTCGCGAGCTTTCTCGACAGAAGCGAACAGACTCTTGTTCCTTGCGGGAATGTTCTTGACAGCGGCCTGCGCGTTTCCGCCCATTGCCTCGTACTCGGCGATGAGGGCGTTCAAGCGCACATTGTAGTCGCCTTTCGGCTCTGAATCGAACTCGCTCTTCACGGCATCCCTCTTAACGTCAGCCTTGGCGAGCGCGCTTTCAAAGTAATACTCGGCGCCAGCGTCAATCGCGGTCTCGCGGGTAGTCTCCATCTTGTCGATCAAAGCCTGCGTCTCGGAAGCCTTCCTCAAAAGCCTGTATTTCTCGATGAGGTCCTTCAAGTCAGACGAGTAGTCTTTCTTCGGGCTTTCGGCGAAGGACTCCTTTACGGAATTTCTCTTCTCTTCAGTATTCGAGAAGGAAACGTTCTCCTTGCCGTTCGGTGTCGCATAGACGAGAGTCGTGTTCTTCCAATATGTCTCGGCTCCGGCCTTCACAGCATCCGCCCTTGTGTTCTCGACTTCGGCGAGGAGAATCGTGTTGCTGTCGAAAATCTCCTTGGATCTGTTGCGGGCATTCTCTTCCAAAGCCTCGTACTCGACGATAAGCTCGCTCAGGCGGTCCGAATAGTCGACTTTTGGATTCGAAGCGAATTCGCTCTCGATAGTGGACTTTTTGTTGTCGCTCGATGCGAATTCCTCAGGGAAGTAGCTGTCGGCTCCAGCCTCGATTGCGTTCGCGCGGGCTTTCTCCGCCTCCTTCAACATGGCTCTGGCGACTTCCTCGTAAGAACCGTAGAAGACCTTCGCTTTTTTCCAATAGACATCGGCACCGGCCTTGATGGCGTTCAACCTTGCCTTCTCTACCTCCTCAAGCAGTTTTTTGTTGCTCTCGGAATAATCCTGAGAAGAAGTCTTTACAGGCTCGCTCTTCTCTTCGACGACAGCCTCCGGCTCTTTTGCAGGCTCTGTCGTTTCCTCGACCTTGGTAGAACCACAAGACGCGAGGAAAAGCGACGAAGCCATGCAAAACAATGCAAAATACTTGACTTTCATTTTGTCTCCATTCGCCCGCCAGCTCCGAACTGCCGGGCATTTTTATATATTTATCAACGATTGACTGTGTACGGATCGTATTGCTTGTCCGCGCTGTATACGCCTTCCCGGTATTCGCCCGTTATGCTCGGAATCTCCATCTTCATTCCAGGAAGAATCAAGTTCGGATCGTTCGGATTCGGCATTTTCGACTTGTTGGCCTGATAGAGGTTCTCCCACAAGAGCGGATTGTTGTAGACATAGGAGCGACCGGAAATGTTCCAGTAGCAGTCCTTAGTGTCTGCCCACGGACGGACGACGTAGAACTGAGGAAGAGGCGTGACCTCCTTTATTCCGGCAAGAGCGTCAAGAACCTGCTTGGCGTACTGCGCGGCGGTCGGATAGTCTTCCTTTTCGTAGTAGTCCTTGGCGGTCGCGAAAGCGGTGGTGGCGGCGGAGAATGCCATTGGAAAATTCTTTTCGGCATTCATCTTCTTTGCCTCGGCTATCCTTGCGGAGGCCTTCTTCATCACCTTGTCGGCATCGGCCTTCTCAAGCATCTTCTTGACATACGCCTGGGAAAGGGCGGCGTTCTCCTCGGCCTTCAGCGAATACTCGACGGAAAGCTCGTACTCACCGGCATCCAGGGCTGCCTGGGCTTTCCTCATGTACTCGTCGGCAAGCTTCTGGTACGTGTTGTTTTTGTAGCTTATTGAAAAAATCATTGAGCCGGCAAGAAGAGCGGCGACTGTCAAAAGAACTTTTTTCATTTTTCATCTCCGTTTTTTTTACTTCGCATCGATTTCGGAATTCTCGGCCGCCATGGCATCGTCCGCAATCTGCTCCGCTTTCTTGGCGACATCTCCGCTTTCAACGTCGCTTATGGAATCTTCAGGATTTGCGAACGTGTCGGACTGGAGAAGGACAGCATTCTCGTCCTCGATTCCGGCAATCTTTTCTGTGAGGGGGGCTGCGGAATCAGCGGCGACGGCGGTCTGCTCGGCGGCGTTCACCTTCTCCCTTGCGGCGGCAAGCCTGGCCTCGGTCTCCTCCCTGTCCTTCTTGACGATTTCGTACATCTCGGAGAACGACTCCTTCGCGGACTTGTATCCGATGTACGCTTTCTCGATATTCTTCACTGAATAGTCGCTGTCGGCCTTCTTGAACGTGTTGGAAGCCGCCTTGTATGATTCCTTCGTCTTCTTTGCGACCTGAGCCTTCACGCTCTCGGCGTTCTTCTTTGCTTCCAGAGCGGCTTTCCTCTCGCGTCCCGCCATGGCGATGAATCCCTTCTCGACAAGTTTTCTGTAGGAGTCGAGCGCGATTTTCGACTGCTTGTACAAATCAGAAGACGAACCTTCCACGCCGAGAGAGTCGTAGGCGACGAGCGCGTCCTCGGCAGTCTTCAAAGTGGCCGCGTCGATGTCGGACGAATTGAGCTCAGAAAGTTTCGACTTGAGCAACTGTGCGATGGACGCGTTCGTGAGCGAATCGTAGAGCTGAATCAAATCGTTGGCTTCGGCGGAATAGTCAGTCGACTTGTCGTGGGCGATTTTGGATTTCAAATCGTTGTGTTTTCTTGTGGCCTCGTCGAAAAGCGCTCTGTAATACTTCGGAGCCTCAGCGTCGATGGCGTTCTTACGGGCCTGCTCGACCTTCTCAAGCACGGCCGCGTTCGCTTCCGAAAAATCCTTCTCGGAAGAAGCGGAATCGGTCGAATCCGGGACCTGCTCTTCTGCGGCATTTTCCGTGCTGTCGGAAACATCCTCGACTTTCGTGGAACCACAAGCAACAAGAAAAAGCGATGAAGCAGCAAAAAGAACGGCAAGCGGGTATTTAATTTTCACTTTTTTCCCTCCAAAACAAAACTTTATGAATTAATTTTTTTTCATCAAACCTGTTCGGAAAATTCAATTTCGGAACAGGTCTATTATAAAAGAGAAACGAGTCACAAGCAACAAAATAGACTTGCCCAATACATGTGTTCGGAAACTTCAGTTTCCCGAACAGGTCTAATTTTCGTACGAAGGCACGTACTTCACGCATGCGGCTCCGTTTTTCATGACTATTGAATAGACGAGCAGGAAAAGGTTCGTTTCGCCGAGGGAAGTGCCGGAAGTGCGGATGTCCATGTCCGTCGCCGAAATCAAGGCTATTATCGCAGAGGTCTGCCCGAACGACCAAATTCTTGAAGCCCTCTCGTATTGGACTCGCTGTTTTCTGCTGGTGAACCCGTTTTTCTTCAAGTCGAACTCGCCCACATACGCTCCTCCTGAATGAATCGTGTGCCAAACGGAAAGGCGTCGGAAGCACGAGACAAGGCCGGCGAGTATCGCGACTGGCGAGGAATTCTTCGAACTGGAGCGTGTTATCTTCTGCAAAATGGAAAGGGCGTTCTCAAGACGTTTTGCGGGAGGATTGTCCACCTCGGACATGGCGTCGAAAAGGGTGAACGCCGACTCCTCCCTGTTGTGCGCCAAAATCTTCTCCACATCGTCCGCGGTGACGACGTGCCCTGAGGGGAAACACAAGAAGAAGCGAGAGCATTCACTGCGCAGCGAGGCAGTATCCCCATCGACCAAATCGAGGATGAGGGAAACGGCTTCGTCCTCGACACCAAGAGAGACTCCGAACGCCCCTTTCTTCAGGAAATTCCGAATCCACTCCTCTTTTCTGTTCTCGTCCAACCCCCAAAAGACTTTCTTGTTCTCAGGCGGCACCAGCTTCTCAAGCTTGGAATCGACGGAATATTCGTCCGAAACGAGCACGAGGACTTTGCTGGCATCCGCTTCTGGAGACGAAATCCATTTCGAGAGGGACTCCAGCTCTTCCTTTTTCTTCACAAGCTCGGCTTCCCTCAAAACGGAAAAAGTGGCGGAAGCGAACAGTGAACCGGACTGCAAATCCGAGACGACGGAATCGACAGACGACTCGGACGCGTAGTAGCGGTAAAAATCGACTTCGCCGTACTTCTTCTTGAAATCGGCCTTCATGGAATCTATCCTGTCGTTCTTCTCGCCGAATTCAGGGCCGGTGAACAGATAAACGGAAGCTGCCATCTAAACCTGTCAATACTGACGAACTATGCTCGAAAGAATTCCAAGAATCGCAACGCTGTCGCTGTAGATAGCGGAGAATTCCGGGTTCTCAGGCTGGAGACGCACCCTGTCGGTCTCTTTGTAGAAACGCTTTATCGTTATCGCTCCGTCGAGCAAAGCCACCACAATCTGACCGTCGACCGCGCTCGAAGCCTGCTCGACAATCGCAAGGTCGCCTTCGAGGATTCCCGCGTCCTTCATGCTCGTGCCCCTGACCCGGAGCGCGAAATAGCTTTTTCCAGGACGGACGAACGGCTCGACGAGATTCACGCTGCCGTCGAAATTCTCCTCGCTCATTATCGGCTTTCCGGCGACTACGTTGCCCAAAATCGGCACCTTCACGAAAGACGAATCCGAATCCTTCTTGGTGTCCACAAGAACGCTTATGGAGCGGGCGCGCTTTTGGCTCTGGGAGAGATACCCCTTTTTCTGCAGGGCCGCTATGTGGTCCTGCACGGCGCGGAGCGATATGCCGAAGTTCACCCCGATTTCACGGACTGTCGGGGGGAATCCATTTGCCTTTATGAAAGTCGAGATGAAATTCAAGACTTCCTTCTGTCTCTGTGTGATTTCTTTCATTTCTTCACCAAATATTACAAATGCTCAAAAAATTCAAAAACAATTGGGCTTAAAAATCAGTCTTCGTCGAATTTGCTCTCGAACAAATCGAAAATCGACTCGACAGCCTGCTTTTCGTCCGGTCCTTCCGCCCTGAGAACGAGAACCGTGTTGTATCCTGCGGCCATCGTTATGACCCCCATTATCGACTTCGCGTTCACTGTCGTGGAATCCTTCTCAATCGTTATTTCGGAAGAGAATTTGTTCGCGGTCTGAGCGATGAGAGCTGCTGGACGGGCGTGAATGCCAGCGCGGTTTTTGACGGTCAATGTTTTTTCTGTCATAAGAAACTTCCTTGGGGTCTACTTCCCTGTGTTTATATTCATTAGCTTCGCTAATTTCTCAATAAGAGTCGTCGCTTCCATAGTAAGCGGAACGCGCCTCGCCAGTCTCAATCCACTTGAGGATGTTCTGGTTGAAGTCGCGGGCTGAATCGTATCCCTTGTTCTTCAAACGCTCGTTCATGGCTGCGGCCTCGATTATGATTGGAACGTTTCGGCCCGGCTTGACAGGAACCTCAATCATCGGAACCTTGACGCCCAGGATGTCGATGGTGTCGCTGTTCGTTCCGATTCTGTCGTAAATCTTCGCCGAATCCCACTCGGCAAGCTTTATGACGAGCTGCACCTCCTTCTGCTCCCTTATGGAGCCGATTCCGTACAACTGGGAAACGTTTATGATTCCCAATCCGCGGATTTCCATGTGGTGGCTTATGAGGGAATTCGCACCCTGTGCGAGCACGGAATTTCCGTTTACGCACCGCATCTCAACAATGTCGTCGGCGACAAGCCTGTGCCCGCGCTCGATAAGCTCTAGCGCGCACTCGGACTTTCCGACACCGGAGTGGCCCGTCAACAGGATTCCGATTCCGTAGACTTCGACCATTACGCCGTGCATCGTCTTCTTCGGAGCGAAGATGTTCGAGAACACGCGCATGAGGCGCATGGAGAATTCGGTCGTCTCCAAATCGGAAAGGAGCACGGCGCACTCCGCCTCCTCGGCTATCCTCATGAATTCGCCGCTCACGTCCCTCGGCGAGAGATTGTGAGTGAAAACGACGCATGGAATGTCGAACGAGAACATCTTGTCGATGGTGTCGGTCCTGCTCTCAGACTCAAGTTTTTTGAGGTAGGCGACCTCCCCAAGCCCGAAAAGCTGGACGCGGCTCGACTGGAAAGCGTCGAAAAACCCTGTCAATGCGAGTCCCGGACGGTTTATGTCGGGAACGAGAATCTGCTTGGACAGCCCTTTCCTCCCACCTATACATTTGAGGTTCAACGAGTTGCGTCCGGGCAATTCCATATCTAGCAAATCTAGCACTGTAAAGGATTTATCAGCCATAAAAACGACTATACACACAAACGCTCATATTGACAAGTATTTCAGAGGGACAAAAAAAACGACCGCGAGTGAAAGCACCCGAGGTCGTCCATGAACCAGAGGAAAAGAACGGTTATTTCTTCTCCTGCACCTTGTCCTTTTCCTTTTTAATCTTCGTGTCGAGGACATCCATCATCTTGTTGAGGGCCGCTCCGAAATCGAAATCCTCCCCCGAAACATGCGCCTGCGTTCCCCACTTGAAGTTCACGTTCGCATCGAAGACATAAGCCTTGTCGTGCTTTACCTTGACGATGAGGTCGACAATCAAATCCTCTGCATATTTTACACGTTCAATTTTTTTCTCAATCATTTCCGACTGTTTCTGTTCAAGTTCAAAGCCGACGGCGCTAATTGATTTAGTCATAGTGTTCACCCCTTATCTAAAATTCTCTCACTTCTAAAGCAACTTGTTGGAAAACCGAAGCTTCCGAACAAGCTTGTTGAATATATGATAATACAGAATTCCGAAATATGCGAATTTTTTTTACCGAGAATACGACGAATCTATGTTCAGCTCCAGCCTGTATTTGGCGACAGTCCTCCTCGCGACCTTTATGCCGCGTTCCATGAGGATGTCCGATATTTTCTGGTCGCTCAACTGTTTTTTGTCGTTCCTGTGCTCCTCCAAAAGCTTCGCTATCTCGAATTTCACCCCCTCCTTCGAGACAGGAGCCGAGCCGCCACCGGAAAGCCCGCTCGTCTTCTGGTTCCTCACAGTCTCATCGTTGACGGCGTTCGTGAAGAAATACCCGAAACCGAAAGTCCCCCAGTCGCAAGAAAGGAACTTCTCGTTTGCCATGCGGGATATTGTCGAAACGTCCACGCCCAAAGCCTCGGCGATGTCCTTCTGCTTGAGCGGAGAAAGGAAACGAGGCCCGTTCTGGAAAAACGGAAGCTGCCTCTTGACGATTTCGGAAGCGGCGCGCGCGAGCGTGCTCTCCCTGAAATTCACGCTGTCGATGAAGACGCGCGCGCTCTGGATGGCGTCTCTCGAAAAATTCGACTCGGCCTTCTGCTTTTCGCTGCGCTCGTCTTCTGGAATGGAATTCATCTTTTGTGAAAAACGCTCGTAGCTCTCAGACAACCGCAGAACGGGAATGCGCTCCTTTTCGATTACGACGCGGAACGGAACGTCCCCATCGGCTGACTCCGCGACCGGGATTTTCTCCACGCGGACATCGGGAGTCACGAAATTCGCTTTTGACCAGCCGAAATTCCTCGCGGGAAACGGATCGAGGCTTTTTATGAAGGAGAGCGCGTCCGCTATGTCCTCCTCGGAAAAAGCATTCGGCAAGGCTTCTGTTTTCTGGGACTCGTTGGCGAATTTCAGCCCACGCTGCGACTCTATGTATCTGTTCACTTTCCTGGTGATTTTCTGGACTTGCGGCGGGTTCAGCATCTCGAAGCGGCCGTTCAATATGAAGAGGGCGGCTTTTGGGACGCGCATCTCCTCTGAAGCGATTTTCGCCTGGACGAACAGGCTCTCCTCATAGTTGGCGCAGCATGTCCCGACAGGATCGAGTCTTTGGACTATGTCAAGGCACTTCTCCATGAACGCCCTGCTCATGCCCTTGAAAATCGACTCCACGGCCAGGATATGGAAGCCGTTGCCGTCCAGGTTCTCTATCAATCTGCGGCAGTACTCGCGTTTTTCCTCAGAAATGTTCATTGAAAGCAGCTGGTGGAGCAGGTGCTCGGACAGGGTCTCCCTGTCGTCGGCGTTCGACTCAAGTGCGGACTGGAACATGTCGCTCTCGTCGTCGCGGCCGGAAGAGGAGGAATATTTCTCATAGTCGGAAAATCCGTCGAAGCCGTGCGATTTTTCCACGCCGACATCACCGGCGGACTCCGCGCCCTCGACTTCCAACGCGGGATTGCGCTCGGAGAACCTGCCGATTTCTTCGACAAGCTCCTCCGTTCCGAGTGAAAGAAGGCGCAGCGACTGAATCTGCCGCTGGTTCAGCCGCATGGTCTGGGCCTGGGCCATTCTCTGGTTCTGATTCTGATTCTGGCGTTGTGAAAATCCCATCTGCATGAATTCATTTTATCAAGAAAACGTAAAATCGGGCGAATGTTTAAATGAAATCCGATAAAATCAACGCATTATGAAAACATTCACGAAATTCGGAGTGCAGATTCCAGAAATCTTGCTCCCAAAAAACATCGATTTGAAAACATGGTCCGTGATAGCATGTGACCAGTACACACAAGACAAGAATTATTGGAAGAAGGCGGAAGAGACGGCAGGCTCCGCTCCTTCGACGCTCAACCTGATTTACCCGGAAGTCTACCTCAACGAAAGCGACAAGGACGAGAGAATCGGGAAGATACAGAAGACGATGAAGGAGTATCTTTCGGACGGCATCTTCAATTCCGAAGAGGAGGCCGTCTACATCGAGCGCAAGACGGAGTACGGAAGGACGAGGAAAGGTCTCGTCATAGCCGTCGATTTGGAGAAGTACGAATGGAAGCCTGAATCGAAGGCGTTCATCAGGGCGACGGAGGCGACGGTGCCGGAGCGAATTCCGCCGAGGATGAAGATACGCACAGGAGCCGCACTGGAACTTCCGCACATCATGCTCTTGGCGAACGACGCGGAGGACGCGCTTGTCGGCGGAGCAGGAAAAATCGCGAAGGAAGCCGAGCCAATCTATTCAGGGGAGCTGATGCACTCGTCAGGCTCGATTTCCGGTTGGAGAGTCAGCGGAGAGAAAGCCGAAAAGGCGATAGAGGCGGCTCTTGAGAAGCTCGCGAAAAACGGAACCGACAAGGACGGGAACACATTCCTTTTCGCGGTCGGCGACGGAAACCACTCGCTCGCGACAGCGAAGGCTGTCTGGGACGAGCACAAGAAGACGCTTGGAGAAGGCGAAAGAGAAAACAGCCCTGTCAGGTTCGCTCTCGTGGAAATCGTGAACATCTACGATACAGGCTTGACGTTCGAGCCGATACACAGGGTCATCTTCAACCAGGACGCGGACAAGCTCATGGCGTTCGTGAAGGAGAGTCTCGGCGGAGAGACAAGACAATTCGGCTCAGAAGAGGAATGGGCGTCGTTCGTCGGAGACAAAGGCGCGAAGGGCGCAAGGTACGGATTCTTCGCTAACGGAAAATGGTCAGCACTGGAGACTTCGATAACGGACCTCGCGATAGCCGCGCTCCAGCCGATTCTCGACAAATACCTCGACGAGAATTCGAAGGACAAGAAGAACGACATAGACTACATACACGGAACGGAGGACGTGGTGAAGCTCGGAAAACAGCCGAACGCCATCTCGATTCTTCTTCCACCGATTGCGAAGGACTCGTTTTTCCAGACGATAAACGGAAGAGGTCCTCTTCCGAGAAAGTCGTTCTCGATGGGAGAGGCCTCCGAAAAAAGGTTCTACGTCGAAGCAAGGAAACTCTTCTAAGCGCAAGTCCTGTTCAGGAAAAAATTCCGGGCAGGACTACAAGCCGGAGACAATCGAAAGAATCTCGCCGCCGTATTTCTGCGCCTTCATCTCGCCAACTCCGTTGCATTCGAGAAGCTCGTTCAGCGTGCGGGGTTTCCTCGACACTATGCTCAGCAGATGGCGGTCGTTGAAGATGATGTACGGCGGCACCCCCTCCTCCGAGGACTTTTTCCGCCTCCATTTCTTGAGCGACTCGAACAAATCCTCGGAAGCGGTGTCGCCCCCGAAATCGACATGATGGCCACCGGCTTTCTTCTCCGGCTTCGGGAAAGCCACGACACCTTTCCTCGAAGAAAGCCGCCTCTCCTCCGCCGTAGAAACGGCAGTCCTGAATTCAAGCTCTATTTTCGACCTTGAGCGGAGAAGTTCCAGCCCCTTCTGCGTCATGTTCAATATCGAATATTCCCCGACCTTCACCAGAAGACCGTTCACAATGAGAACCTCCGTCAATGATTTCCAGCCGTCGGTGTCGAACTCCGTCCCTATTCCGTAAGTCGAAAGCTTGTCGTGGCCGCGCTCGGTTATTTTCTTGTTTTTGGAGCCGACGAGCACGTCAATCACATAGTTCGCTCCGAATTTCGCCCCAGTCCGTATTATGCAGCTCATCAGTTTTTGTACGGGGACGGTCAAGTCGCGCTTTGGAGCCGCGCCCATGTTGCAGAGGTCGCAGCAGCATTCGTTTTTGCCTGTGTATTCCTCCCCGAAATAGCGGAGAAGCTCCAATCTGCGGCACGACTGGCCAGAAACGTAAGTCTCCATTCCACGGAGGAGTTTTTCCGCGCGAGGCCTGTCCACGCTCTCGCTCTCGTCGAAAAGGAAGCGGATTTTCGCGCCGTCTCCCTTCGAATGGAGAAGAAGAGCCTCGCTCGGAAGCCCGTCACGGCCGGCGCGCCCAATCTCCTGATAATACTGCTCGATGGACTTGGGCATGGTCTGGTGGATGACGAAACGCACATTCGGTTTGTTTATCCCCATACCGAACGCCAAGGTGGCGACCATGACAAGAACGTCGTCGTTTATGAACCGCTCCTGGTTCTCCGCCCTCACGGCAGTCGAAAGGCCCGCATGGTAGGCGAGAGCCGAATATCCGAGGGAACGAAGCTCGTCCGTGAGGTTGTCCACGTCTTTTTTCGAAAAACAGTAGACGATTCCAGATTCCCCTTTGTGACGCTCAAGGCATTCTACAATCTGCTCTATGCCGTCCTTCTTTTTCTGGCGCACGGAAAGGAAAATGTTCGGTCTGTCGAAACTGGAAAGCAGAACGCTAGGATTGTCCAGAGCCAAGCTGCGCACGATGTCGTCCCTGACCTGAGAAGTCGCGGTCGCTGTGAGGGCGAGGCACACGGCGTTTTTGAACTGTTTTCTGACAGAAGCTATCTCAAGGTAGTCAGGCCTGAAGTCGTGTCCCCAGGAGGAAAGGCAGTGCGCCTCGTCGACCGTTATGCACTTGACGTCCACCTCGTGCAGGAGGTCGTTTATTCTGGAAGTCGCAAGCCCTTCCGGAGAGACGTAGACGATTTTCGTCGTTCCCGCGCGTATGGAATTCATGGACTCCAAATACTGGCTCCAGTCGACGGAGGAATTGAGGAACACCGCGTCCACGCCGACATTCTTCAACGACGCCACCTGATCCTGCATCAGGGAAATGAGCGGAGAGACGACAACCGTCAGCCCGTCGAAAATCAGCGCAGGAACCTGATAGCAAAGGGACTTTCCCCCGCCCGTCGGCATCACAGCCAAAGTGTCCTTTCCGTTCAGTACGTTCTCTATCACCTGCTTCTGCAAAAGCCTGAATTCATCATATCCGAACACACTCTTCAATACATATTCCGGGCTTTTCCCGACACAATCAATCATTTTTCCCCCAAAACAAATCGCTATGGCTTCTAGAATACAGCAGAAAAAAATAAAAATCCCCCTTGCACAAATTTTGTCTTTTTTGATATACTATTCCCCATAACGCCGGGTTGGTGAAATGGTAGACACAACAGACTCAAAATCTGTCGCCTTCACGGGTATCTGAGTTCGAGTCTCAGACCCGGTATAAAAGGAATCGCAAATGCGGTTCCTTTTTTTGTCCATCACTGACATGGCCAGGACGACAAAACAGCAACTACTCTCCAGAAAAAAGCTCCAACGCGCCGACATTCGACCTGAACGACACGGCTTCCTCAACATGGCAACGGAGAATCTTATCCGAAGAGTCCATGTCGGCTATCGTCCTTGCGAGTTTCATTATTCCGCTCACAGCCCGCTGGGAAAAATCGCATTCAGAAACGGCATCGTCCAGGACTTTCTTCGCGTCCGAATCAATCTCGCAGAATTCAAGTATGTCCTGCGGAGTCATGCAGGCGTTCCTTTTTCCGCGCGTTCTCTGGATTTTGACAGCCTCGGCGACGGCGACACGCAGCTCGGAAGAGGAAAGGGAGGCATTATTCCCGGCACAGTCCCCCGGCGAAGACGAGACGCTTACGCGGATGTCGATTCTGTCGAGCAGAGGCGCGGAGAATTTTCTCCAGTACTGCTCGACGGATTTCGCACTGCAGAGGCATATCTTGGACGGGGAGCCGTAGTTTCCGCACGGACAAGGATTCGTCGCCATCAAAAGCTGGAATTTCGCGGGATAGGTAGTGGAGCGTCCGGCACGGCTCAGCGTTATGCAGCCGCTCTCAAGCGGAACACGGAGCATCTGGAGCACGGACGAGCGGAACTCTGCGGCCTCGTCCAAAAAGAGAACGCCGTTGTGGGCCAGAGAAATCTCTCCAGGTCTGCACGACGGGCCGCCCCCGCAGATTCCTTCTATCGAGGCCGTCTGGTGCGGCACGCGGAACGGAGGAACACGGAGCAGCGGCTGGGAAGGAGAAAGAAGACCTGCGAGAGAATGGATGCGGGTCACGCTCTGGGCCTCCTCCACAGTCAAAAGAGGAAGCAGAGCCGGGAAACGCTGCAGCGCGAGCGTCTTGCCGCAGCCGGGAGAACCGAAAGCGAGGAGATTGTGCCCGCCGGCGGCCGCTATCTGCAATGCCCGGACGAGGCGGCTTTGGTTCTTCACGTCGGAGAATTCCATGCTCGAATCCTCGGCGGGGAAAAGGACACCGGAGACTTTGACGCAGTTTTCCGGCACGAACGAGTCGGAATCGTCGACACCGCCAGTGAAGAAGTCGGGATTCGAAAGCGACTCGAAAGCCTCTCCGAGATTGGTCGCTCCGAACACCTTCATGCCGACGACTTCCCTGGCTTCGGCGGCGTTCGCGCTTGAGACAATGCACTTGCGGATTCCGGCCGAGGCGGCAGTCGCTGCGGCGGCGTGGACACCCTTCACAGGGCGGAGCGCGCCGGAAAGCTCAAGCTCACCCATGACGAGGATGGGTTCCGGATTCATGTCGAAAGAGCCGTCGCCTTTCCTCATGTCCGCCTCAAGGACGGCCAACGCCAACGCCAAGTCGAACCCAGCCCCCTCCTTCTTCAAGTCGGCGGGAGAAAGGCTTATAAGGACGCGCTCCATCGGAAACTCGAAGCCGCTGTTCCGTATGGCCGACTTCATGCGCTCCCTCGACTCCTTCACGGCTCCGTCCGCAAGGCCTATCAAATCTATGGCCGGAATTCCTCGCCTCAAGTCGACCTCCACAGTGACGAGCGAGCCTTCATAGCCGAACGGAGAAAACGAAAATATCTGCATAAATCACCTCAAACTGTGTTTGAAAATTACTTATCCCGATTTTTTCGTTTTCTGCAAAAAAGATGAAAATAAAACAAAAAATTATTTTGAAAAACGCTGTAGTGTCACCCCGCAAAAAATTCAGTCGACTTGTAGTCGAACGAACCGCCGAGGGCCGGAAGAAGTTCTTCGTCCCAGAACCGGTCCTTTATCATCAAATCGCCGGCAGTGAAGCCCAGGTGCCTGTCCGCGCGGACGCCCTTGCCGTGGAAGTCGCTTCCGGCCGTGACGAACATGCCGAACTTTCTAGCAATCTCCTCTAGGCGCGCGCCCTCGTTTATCCTGACGCACGGGTGGTAGGCCTCCAGCCCCAAAACACCGCGCCTGTGTACATCCTCGATTATAGGCTCGATTTTGTTCAGGGAGACGTAGATAGATTTCGGATGCGCCATGACGGGAATTCCGCCAGACGATTTTATGGCGGAGACGGCCGTGTCCAAATCCTCCCCCGCATGACCGACGTAGAACGGTCTTCCGCTTCCGAGGAATCGGTCGAACGCCTCCTGCGGCCGCTTCACGATGCCGGACTCGGCCATCATGCGCGCGAAATGGGGGCGGCCAATCTGCTTCGTACCGAATTTCTCTTCCATTTTTTCCACGTCGAATTTCACGCCGAGGGATTTTTCAATCATGTCCGCCATGCGCTCATTCCGCTCACGCCTGTCCTGCGAAAGATACTCGATTGTGCTTCTCAACTCGTCGGAGCATCTCCTAAGCCCAAGCCCAAGCAGATGGAATTCCCCCGTCGGCCACGCTATGTTCAATTCGATTCCAGGAACGAAAACAATGTCGCCCCCCTCCTCCGCGCAGACGGAGGCAGCCCCGGCAAGACCGTCGACGGTGTCGTGATCGGTCAAAGCCCAGACCCGGAGCTTCTTCTCAATCGCGTAGCGCGCGGAATCGGCAGGACTTCTCGCTCCGTCGGACGCGGACGAATGGCTGTGCAAATCAATCATTTTTTCAATATCCTCATGTTTTTCCATGAAGAATAGCAAATTAGCGTCGCAAATGGAATTTAAGCAGAATCTGTGGTATCATTAGTTTATATTCTCGATTCAATGAAGCCGGAAGGAAAAGCGAATGCCAAAACTCATAAACTACAATCAAGGTTCCATAATATATTTCGAAGGCGACAAAGATGGCAAGGTCTACATTCTGCAGAAAGGCCTTGTCGTTCTTTCAGGAATAGACATGGAAACAAAGCAGACGACCAATACGGTGGTCAAGGAAGGAGAATTTTTCGGAATAAAGACCGCCCTGGGAAAGTCGCAGAGAGACGAGACCGCGACAGCCGCGGCGAATTCAGTATGCATCGTCATGACCCTTCCCGAGTTCGAAAGCTATTTCGTGACGAACAAGACGCTCATAATGAAGATGCTCAGGATATTCTCGAAGGAATTGAAGACAGTCCACGCAAAGACAACGAAAATCCTGAACATGCACAAGGACGAGGACGACATGGCGGTCGGCCGGAAGGAGCGCGTGAAAGACGGACTGTTCGCGGTTGCGAAGTCGTTCTTCGAGGACGAGAAATGGCAGAGCTGCATCGGAGCGTGCGCCAGACTCGTCAAACAGAACCCCGAATACACCAAGAACACGGAAGTCGCCCAGATGCTCAAAAAATCCATGACCAACGCGACATCGGCGAAGAAGAAGGAGGAAGCCGAGAGGAACCTTCTCATAAGGTCAGGAGAATACAACCCGCTCGGCAACAACGGACTTCCAAGCGACTACCAGAGCGACTCCGCTGAAAAGGCGTTCGACCTGCCCGCATTCTCAAGGTTCGCGAAGACATACGAGAACGGAGAAATCATCATCGCCGAATTCGAGAAGGGCGAGACGTTCTACCTGATACAGCGCGGAATCGTGCAGCTCACAAAGTGCGTCAACGGGACGAACAAGAACCTGGACATCCTGAATCCGGGAGAGCTTTTCGGGGAGATGGCAATCCTCGACAACTCGCCGCGCTCGGCAACCTGCGTTGCGAAAGGCAGGGTGGACTGTCTCGAATTCAACAAGGAGAACTTTGAGATTCTCATAACGGGAAATCCGCAAATCGCGCTCATGCTTCTCAAGCTCTTCTGCAAAAGAATCTCCGACCAGACCAGAAGGCTCAAAATCCTCACGTTCGACGACAAGCAGGCGCGTCTCGCCGACCTCATGTGCATGTTCGACGAAACAGGCTCGCTTCCTCCAGTGACGCTCGAAAGCGACGCTCAAAGCGGGAAGGTCATCCCGAAGGACAGGAGGGTTTTCCCCCTCACGGTCAGCGACATCGCCCATTGGGCCGGTCTTTCGGTGGATGACGTGAAGAACGAGATGGCGAAGATGACGAAGAACGGACTCATCAAGGCCGCGGACAACTACGTCATAATCAACAACATAAACGACATGAGGAGAACGGTGGAAAACAGGATAAAGATAATGAACATGCACTCCCCGAACAAAAACCGAACGCAAATCTGACATCATCGATAGAAACAAAACAGGCTGCCCGCGAAAAAAAAGGACAGCCTGTTTTGTTTTCCGGGAACGCAAAGAAAGGAGGTCTACATGAAAGGCTCGTTCACAAAAGTGAGGACGGATTCGCTGAACCCGAAGTGGAAGCAGGCAACAAAGAGGGAGAAGGAAATGTACAGCAGGGGCAACGACCTGCGCTCTGAATTCGAGAGGGACTACACTCGCCTGCTCCACTGCAGGGCGTACAGGAGGCTCAAGAACAAGACGCAGGTCTTCTTCGATCCGAGCAACGACCACGCCTGCACGAGAATCGAGCACGTCGGCCACGTCGCGTCCGTAGCCGGCACCATAGCGCGCACTCTCGGACTGAACGACGAGCTGACGCAGGCGATAGCGATAGGGCACGACATAGGACACGCACCCTTCGGGCACTCCGGGGAGGCGATACTCAACTCCATACTTGGAAAAGAGGAGAACGAGACGGTGCCGAAAAAATTCTGGCACGAACGCAACTCGCTCTTCTTCGCCGACTACATAGAGACGCTCGACGACCCGAACGGAATCAAGCGGCCGCTGAACCTGACATACGCCGTGAGGGACGGACTCATCTGCCACTGCGGGGAAATCGACCAGCAGGGAATCAAGCCCAGGAGCGAGGCGATGAACCTCTACGACATAAAGAGGCCGGGCATGACGCAACCGTACACATGGGAAGGATGCGTGGTTAAGCTGAGCGACAAGATTGCGTTTCTGGGAAGGGACATAGAGGACGCGAAGATGTACCACCTTTTGGACATGGGAAGCTACAGGCAGATGAGGGAGATTGTCATGACGACGCTCGGAATGCGGGCGGAGAGGACAGAGGACGGTGAGAGAATCGGCACGGTCGCCCACAGGAGCGGCAGGGCGGTGAACACGACGGTTCTCATCAACGACATGATTGTGGATTTGTGCGAGAATTCGTCGCCTGAAAAGGGGCTTTGCTTCTCCGAAAGCTACGCGAAATTCATATCGGAACTCAAGTCGTTCTGCTTCAAGAACATCTACAACAACTGGCGGCTACAGGAATTCCAGAACTACGCGGACAACGTGCTCAAGACGATATACCGGACGCTCATGAAGGCGGAGCCGTTCGCGAAGAACGGACGAATGCCGTTCAACGCGGTAGACTTCCCCATGCTCGCGAAGGCGTTCGAGGAATGGCTCATCTGCCACTCGAACTACCGGAAGGCCGGCACGTCTGAAAATCTCCGAAAGAAGATGAGATACGACACAGAGACGATTTTCGACGTGCAAAACGAGGCATCGTTCCAGAAGTGCGTTATCGAATTCATCTCCGGAATGACGGACGACTACGCCATAAAGTGCTTCAACGAGATAATATCGTTCTAGGGGAATGGAGAACCGAGAACTGAAAAATGGAATTTTTTCGGCTTTCAACTCTCAATTTTCAATTTTCACTTTCCCCGATGCGCTTGTTCACGATGTCGCGGCGGGCGCGGAGGTAGGAAGCCCAGTCGGAAAGCTCCGTGCGGTCGAGCGCGTCCAGAAAGGAGTCGTCCAAAAGCTTTATGACGAACTGGCGGCTTGGGGCGATGTAGGTCGTTATGAGGAACGGCTCAGTCTTTTCGATTGTGATTTTTCCGTCCGCGGTCTTCTTCAATTCCATTCTGAGGAAGAGGCCGTCGCCCGTGTTGTCCCAGTCGGTCTCCGGCTTCTTGAAGCTCGGCTCCTGCCTCTGCGCCGATATCACGTTTCCGTTCGCGTACATGATGAACGCCTTCCTGCCAGACTGTTCCGCGTACGAAGTCGAAGGCTCCACTTTCTCGTAACCCTTCACGACGTGCGGATGGTTCGCCCACACGATGTCGACTTTGCACTCCTCTATCAAATCCCTATAGAATTTCTTTCTCGCTTCGGTCACGGAAAGGACGTACTCAGGCTCGTCGGTGTGCACGGAAAGCACGAACAAATCGCAGCCGCTCTTCTCCTGCAGCGTTTTCAACTCGGACGAGAGCTGCGCGCGCTTTTTCTGCGTCGACGGATAGTAGTCGATGTAGGAAGAGGCGTCGCCCCTGTTCAGAAGCTCGGTAATCGCCACGAAGAGGATTTTGAATCCATTCTTTTCTATTATTTTGTGCGAAATCGGGTCGCTTGGCTTGTCCTTCAATCCGCACGCCCAAATGCCCTTTCTCGAATCGAAATACTTCTTGGTGTCTTTTATGCCCTGGAGGAGCTGGTCGTTCGTGTGGTTGTTCGCGAGCGAGAACACGTTGAAGCCCGCGCCTATCGCCGCCTCCACATACTCCGAGTGCATGTTGAACTGCGGATATGTGTTCCAGGGGATTGTGTCTGAAACCGGCGCTTCGATGTTCGCGAACGCGAGGTCGGCCGTCTTCACGAGCGGAGCGACGTCGCGCCAAATGCGGCCGAATTTTCCCGGACGGTAGTTCGTCGCGTGCGCCATCACGTCCCCCGCGAACAAAAGCGTTATCCTGCTATCGGGAACGGCCTCCGGCTCCGCTGTCTTGCTCGCGGCGGCCTGAGTCTCCCCGACCGGCCGCTTCTCAATTTCTCCAGAAGAAGCCGCTCCGTCAGAAGGGACGGAAGCGCATGAAAAGAAGAGCGGCAGAAAAAGGGCCGCAGCGAAAAACGCAACGCATGATTTTTTTAAAGAAAGCATGGATAGATTCTACAGCAGAAAAGCGGATTTTGTTGAGAGCGTGAAAAAGGGGGCATTTGACACATAGAGTCACAAACAGCATTTGTGATTCAAGCCCATATTATATACCGCCATGTAGATATTTGACAGTATATTCTTGAGAATATATACTTTATTGTAAGGATTTTTTTATGGGGAACACTGTAATAAGCGATGACGGTCGCTTTGAATGGGATGAGGAAAAAAATGAAATAAATCGAAAAAAACATGGTTTCGGATTCTATGATTACATCAAAAAAATTAACGGCTGAACGAATAGCAGAAATTGAGAAAATCCCTGTTACTTATGATGAAGATTCTCCCAAATTCACAAAAGAGGAATTGCAGGAATTTGTTCCATATCATAAAGAGTATTTTGATATAACTCCAAAAAAAGTGATGATTTCATTTAAAATCGATGCAGATATTCTTGCCATTATGAAATCGACAGGAAAAGGCTACCAAACAAGAATGAATAAATGCCTTAGGGAAGCGGTAACAGAAGGCAGATTTTAACCAAACAAGAAGTCGAAGATGCAAATCGTTTTTCGGTTCAAGCAATTGTATCGTTTTCAAACTTGATGTTTTAATGGGGAGAAATTCAAAAAATGAAATTTTTCGAGATTCCCTTTAGTACTCAAAATCGAAAACAGGAATTTCATCGGGAAGGAAAATCAAGAATTTCCGATACGACTCAAGCCATTCTCCGCCTTCAACCCACATGGGAGATGTCATCAAGACATAAAGCCACTTCCCCCTTTCTCCATCGACAGTATCGTCTTTTAAAATCTCCATCACAACGACTTTCATTCCGCCCTCGTGATTGAGTGTCCTGTATTTTACAGGGGCGGAAATATTTTTTTCTTCTCGCAGTTCTATTGTTCCCATTATTCTGAAACGTGCAAGTTCCTTAATCTGAGAATGGTCGGTCAACGTAATGCCATGCGCAAAAATCAACAATGGAAAAATCGACAAGAATATAAACACACACAACCTTTTCATTTGACAAAACAATCCAATCGCAACACATTGTAATCGGAGGTAGTTAAAATGACTACCTTACCGATTATGCGTTGAACTCATTGTGAATCGTATCTGTAATCGCCGAGATAAGTTTCGACTCAAGAAGGTGCTTTGAAAAATTGCCTGATGATATGTCCGACGGTGAATTTCGCGGCTCAAAAAGCACTTTGTATTCGACTCCAAGCGCGGATGCCAACTTTTCTACAATATCAAGCGACGGTGTTCTTTTACCGACTTCAATTTGCGTGATATAAGGCGCAGAAACCCCAGTCTTCTCTGCCAAAAATTCCTGACTCCAGCCCAATTGCTTCCGAAGCGACTTTATATTTTCCCTAATGACAGTTTCAATCGGTATTTCATTCATCTGTCTTAAAATATTGCTAAAAGCTACTGTTGACCATAAGCGTAGTGTTAGTTATAGTAATAACAATTAGTTATTTTTTATCATTGCGGTAAGCAAGGGTGAAAAGAGCGCAAGCGGGGTGCTATGGTATACCATAGCAATGGAATTGACAGATTCCATTGCCGCAAAACATCGCTTCGCTCGTTTTGCGGCAATAGTGATATTCGCAATCAATCTTGGTGTAAAGAATGCAGAGGAGAAAAATAAAATGGCAACAGTAACAGTAAGTACAAAAGAAGAACTCGAAACAGCTGTAAAAAATAACGCTGATAAAATTATCATAACAGGAGATTTAGCTCAGAAAATTATCTCTGGTCAGAAGAAAAAATCTGTAGCAAAAAAAGTTGGAATCGGAGGTGCCATTGCTGCTGGACTGGCAACAATAGGAGGAATAGCTGCCGCCCCATTTACTGGTGGAGCAAGTGCAGTTGCAGGTTTATCTTATGCTGTGACAACAACAGTCGGAGGCACAGTTGTTGCACTTACAACAACAGAATTAATTGCAGTATGTGGAACAGTACTTGGGGCATTAGGAATAGCAGCTAGTGTTATCAATACAATTTCAAAAAACTACAATGTAAAGGTTTCTGCTGGAGCAACAACAGTTGAATGCACAAGAAAGTAATGTTTCCGTTTCAAAGAGAACCATATCTGTGTTTTTGCAATGATTGCAATTACAGTTTTAGTTCAAATAGAATTCCTTTACCAATGAAAAGAAAATTGTTTGGACGAAAAGGAAATGCATTGATAAACTCAGACGCAAAACATTGCGTTCAAGTAGATGATACAGATTTAAAAAGTTCTGTAAGATGTCCAAAATGCAACGGACGTCATATAATTCTGCGTGCAATTGAGGATTAAATACTTGGTATGAGGAGACGGTTCGTACATATCCATATACAACACACAGGATTTCAAAATTATCGAAAACTGAGAGTGAACTTTTGTGGGATGCACTCAGCGACTACAACTACTCACCTGGAGACATTTATATTGTTGTTTTTCAAGAATCCGGTTCATCTTATGCTGGCACACTTACTTGTGTGATAAATGCAGACGGAAGTTGTAATTGGGCAGGGGCTACTACTCGCACCTACTAAAAGAGAAGCATTATTCTCTAAATTCCCCTCACACATCATCCGCTCTTCCCCTCGAAATCCTGTCAAGTCCAAAGCACGGCTTCAATGTCAATTGCAAAAAGCAGTCGAATCAGTTTGACTGCTTTTTTCTATTCAATCAGAATAAATGACCAATGGCGAATAGTGTTCAAATTTGAGAATGTAGTTGCTGAAAATGTCAGAATCGCAGACATACGCATACGCTTAATCGACTACCACAAAGCAGACACGCGAAAGAATTGCGAAGCAATTCTTTGCGGCCGCTGCTCCCAACTCGCAAGGACTAGGACTCACTCGGACAACGGCAGCACCCTGCGCAAGCATCGCCCAAGCGATTCTTGGCGATGCTGCATCCAACCAGCAATGCTTAGGTCTCACTCGGACAACGGCAGCATTAGTTGGCACAATATGTCTGCTTGTACGGTTTCTCCGGGTTCGGGGAGAGGACAACGAAGTCGGATTCGACAAGCTCCTTCAAGTCCACATCGTCGAAATAGGAGCAGAATTTTTCAAGGTAGCTTTTGATTTCGGAGATTTCGCTTCCATGCAGCTTTTCCTTGACGATGTATTCGGGGACTTCAGGCTCCTCGTTGCCGTGCAGGCGGATGTAGATTTTGCCGCCGTGCATTCCGGTTCCGAGGAAGTCGCCTATGTCCGGGCGTTTGTAGGGGTGGCCGGCGTAGTCCCTGCCGTCGAGCTTTTTCGGAAGGTCGAGGCCGAGCACGATGATTTTTCCGCCGGCCTGGTATTCGCCGAGGAACGAGCCTGCCTCGCCCCCGATTACGATTACAGGCTGCTGCGATTTGTACGCCTTCATGTGGATTCCTGCTCTGTAGCCTGTGTTTCCGCGGATATAGATTTTTCCGCCGCGCATTGCGTATCCAGTCGCGTCGCCTGCGCAGCCGTAAACGACGATTTCGCCTGCGTTCATCGTGTCGCCTGTCGCGTCCTGCACGTTCCCCTGAACGCGTATCACGCTGTCGTCAAGATATGCTCCGAGCGCGTTTCCGGGGATTCCCTCGATTTCGATTTCCTTACCGGAAAGACCCGCCGCGATGTACCTCTGACCGACGCAGTTGTTGATTTTTATCTGGCTGTCGGTGGAATTCCTTATCCTCTCGTTCAATTCCTCAAACGGAGTCGTATAGTCTATTTTCAGTTCCAGCATTTTTTCCAATTCTCCTTAAATTCCCTGTCCGAAAACTCCACTTTTACGGACGGGCTACTCTCCAGCGTGCTTGATTCCCAAAATCTCAAGCTCCTTTTCCGAAAGACCGACGCCACGGAGCATGAGCCTGTTGCCGCGGAGGGCCTCCACGGAGTTGATTCCCATTCCGCCCATCATCTCCTTGAGTTCGTGCGTCCATGCGTTCACGAGGTTCACGAGCCTCCTGCTGCCCCATTCCGGGTCGAGCCTTGAGACGAGTTCCGGCTTTTGTGTCGCGATTCCCCAGTTGCACTTTCCGCTCTGGCACGAACGGCAGAGGTGGCAGCCCATCGCCATGAGCGCGGCGGTTCCGATGTAAACGGCGTCGGCACCGAGCGCGATTGCCTTGAGCAAGTCGGCGGACGAGCGGATTGAGCCAGAAGCGATTATCGAACAGTTTCCGCGGATGCCTTCGTCCCTGAGCCGCTGGTCGATTGAAGCGAGCGCAAGCTCAATCGGGATTCCAACGTTGTCCCGGATTCTGGTGGGAGCGGCTCCGGTTCCGCCCCTGTAGCCGTCGACAGCGATGATGTCGGCACCGGAGCGGGCGATTCCAGACGCGATTGCCGCGCAGTTGTGGACGGCGGCGATTTTGACGATGACGGGCTTCGTGTAGCCGGTCGCTTCCTTGAGAGAATAGATGAGCTGCCTCAAATCTTCTATTGAATAGATGTCGTGGTGCGGAGCCGGGGAAATCGCGTCGGTTCCCTTCGGAATCATCCTCGTCTCGGACACGGAATCTGTTATCTTCATTCCCGGAAGATGGCCGCCGATTCCAGGCTTCGCGCCCTGCCCCATCTTGATTTCGATTCCCGCGCCCGCCATGAGGTAGTCGTGGTGCACGCCGAAACGCCCCGAAGCTACCTGCACAATCGTGTTCTCACCGTAGGCGTAGAAATCCTCGTGGAGTCCGCCCTCGCCTGTGTTGTAGCAGATGCCGAGTTCCTTCGCGGCCTTGGCGAGAGACGCGTGGGCGTTGTAGCTGATTGCCCCGTACGACATCGCTCCGAACATTATCGGAGTTGAAAGGCAGATGTGCGGAGGAAGGTCGGTCTTGATGGAGCCGTCCGCGTTCCTCTCGATTTTGGAGGCGCGCTTTCCGAGCATGACCTTCGTTTCCATAGGCTCCCTGAGCGGGTCGATTGGAGGGTTCGTAACTTGGGAAGCGTTCACGAGAATCCTGTCCCAGTAGACCGGCTGGTTTCCGTTCGGATTTCCCATTGAAGAGAGCAGGACTCCGCCGGTCGCCGACTGCTTGTAGATTTCGTTCATCGTCTGCGCGCTCCAGTTGTCGTTCTGCCTGTACGAATTCTCCGACTTCCTGATTTTGAGGCAGTGGACAGGGCAGACGGCCACGCATCTCTGGCAGTCCACGCACTTGGACTCGTCCGCAATCATGACCTTCCTCTTCTCGTCGAATTTGTGAACCTCGTTCGCGCATTCCCTTTCGCATTTCCTGCAGTTCATGCAAGACGCTCCCCTGATGATTTCGAATTCAGGAGCGATGTAATCAACAGCCAACATTCTTCTTCCCCTCCTCGTTCAGCGTGACGACAATCGGCTCGCCTCCGCGCGGCGACCAGATTCTGTCCAAATCGTTCTCCAAGACCCTGATGGCGCATTCCTCGCTCGCGAAATAAGTGAGCGTCCCCTTCTGCGCCGCCACCATCGAGCGGAGCTTGAGCCTGTCGTTCAACGCCATGAGCCCGCCCTCGAAGCCGAGTATTATGGAGAACGGTCCCGTTATGAGGAGTTCCGAGAACTGCCGCCTGAGGAATTCAATCTGCTCCCTCTTCTTTTCTTCTTTTATATTTCCGATTGTCTCCCAGAAAGGAGCCGCTATCACGCCCGCGGTCTCCTCAAGGGTCAATTTCTGCTTCCTCACTAGATAGTCGATTATGTATGTGATTACTTCCGTGTCTGTCTGCAAGGTGCATTTGTAGCCGAACATCTCGACGTACCTTCTGTTCGCGTCGTAGCTTGAGATTTCGCCGTTGTGGACGACAGTCCAGTCGAGGAAGGCGAACGGATGCGCCCCGCCCCACCAGCCCGGGGTGTTCGTCGGATAGCGTCCGTGCGCCGTCCACGCGTAGCCCTCGTACTCCTCAAGCCTGTAGAATTCGCCCACGTCCTCCGGGTACCCGACCGCCTTGAATACGCCCATGTTCTTGCCGGAAGAGAAGATGAAAGCCCCCTTTATGTTCGAGTTGACGAAGTTGACCGCCTGCCCCGTGTACTCCATTTCGTCGAGCTGGCTTTCGGAAAGCCGCGTCTGCAACGGGGAGACGAAATATCTCCAAATCAATGGAGCGTCCTTTATCCTCGGATGCTTCCTCACCGGGATTTTTGAAAGGTTCACGATGTCGAATTTCTTCTCAAGAAAAAGCTCCGTCTCGTGCTTCGCGTCCAGTCCGCTGTAGAAAATGTGGAGCGCGTAGTGCTGCTTGTACTCAGGATAGATTCCGTAGCCTGCGAAACCTCCTCCAAGACCGTTCGAGCGGTCGTGCATCGTTGAAATCGAGCGGATTATGCTGTCCCCCCTCATCCTTTTTCCAGATGCGTCGAAAATCCCGGAAATCGCGCAGCCAGACGGAATGCGCGTCTCCCCTTCCAAAAGCAATGCCATTTCTTTGTACCCCCGATTGCCGAAAAAAAAATGGCGCCGCCTTAAAAAGGGCATGATGCCCCCAAAAAGCGAACGCCATCGTTCTGCTAGGACAAAAAAAACGTCCGACGGAAAAGCGCGAACGAATTCACGCGTTTCCGTCGGACGTCATTGTCCTCTCTTCCGACATATTAGAATGTGCGCCGAAAAAAATCAAGTTTTCCCATCAAATTCTGTCATTTCGGCTATAATGAACCAAACAAAACAAAAAAGGAGAATTCAATGAAAAAATTGTCGATTTCCGCGTACACGATGAAGATAGTGCTGGTGTTCGTCCTCATCCTTCTGTTCCTGATTCCAATCGCGCTCATAAAGAATTTGATTTCCGACAGGAAGTTCTACCAGGAGTCGGCCGTGGATTCCATAACGGAGCCGTTCGGCGGCACGACATCCATGCAGGGGCTTGTGATTGCAGTCCCCTACCGCCACAGGACGGAGACGAGGAACGAGAAGAACGAAGTCACAAAAGTCGACGTCGATACGAGGTACCTCATATTCGCGCCCGAAAGCTACGATTTGGACATGGAAGTGGAGCCGTACTACCTCACACGGGGAATCTTCAAGGTGCCGGTCTTCAACGGGACTGCGGACATGAAGGCCACATTCGGCGTTTTCGACTATTCGTACTTCGACATAAAAACCGAAGACATCATGACAAGCGATGCGGTGCTGATTCTCGGCTTCTCGAACACGAAGAGCCTGACCGCCCAGCCGAAGCTCAAAATCGGGGACGACGAGCTTTCAATCTCTCCGCTCAAGTACAACAACATCTCCCCGTTCGGAACGAGCGTCTCCTACAACCTGCCCGACGACATCTTCGACACCCCCTTCGACCTGACAGGAAGAATCGAATTCCAGGGAGGTGAAGTCATATCCCTCCGCCCAATCGCGTCGGACAACACGTTCAGGATGAAGTCGGACTGGGCATCCCCAAGCTTCTCCGGCGGCTGGCTTCCGAAGGAGAGGGAGATTTCCGAGAGCGGGTTCAGCGCGTCGTGGGAAATAGCGGGACTGAGCACAATCTACCCGAAGAGCTGGCAGGCGTGGTCGGAGCTTGGACAGCCTGAATCGGTGAGCACGTCGTTCCTCGTTCCCGTGGACGCGTACAAGAAGTCCGAGCGGAGCGTGAAGTACGCCCTCCTCTTCCTGATGATTCCGTTCATCGCGCTCTTGATTTCGGAGATTTTCTCAAAAAAGAGAGTCCACCCCGTCCAGTACTGCCTCATAGGCTTCGCCGACGTGATTTTCTACCTGCTCCTTCTCTCGATTTCCGAGCACGTCCCGTTCGACTTGACATACCTCATCTGCGCGGCGAGCGTGAGCCTCGCGACCCTCTTCTACGCCACGTCGATTTTCAAGAGCCTCAAGTTCGGCGGAATGCTGAGCGGAGTCCAGCTCGTCTCCTACATCTTCCTCTACGGCACCCTCCAGGCCGAGGACTACGCGCTCCTCATCGGAAGCATCGGCCTTTTCGCCGTGGTGCTCCTCCTCATGTTCATCACGCGGAAAATCGACTGGTACCAGATTGCGGGGAACAGTGAACAGGACGATTCAAAGCCGGACGAGCGGAACTTCTTCACAAATCCCCAAAGCGCAATGCTCCCGGAAAAAAGCGGGGAAGGAACGGAACAGGGGGAATAATCGGGAGAGAGAGGGGAAAGGATAGTTTTCACGGATTTTTCGGATTTTTGAAAATATAGCTTTCCATTCTTGCACGAATCAGAAAATTATCGTATTTTGTGAAAATATAAACGGTTTTATTTTCACAAAATACGAGATTCAAAGGAGATTTTGAAAGATATGAACCTGATTCGCGAAGACTACCTGAAACTTATCCGCCCCTACTACGATGTTGAACTCATAAAAGTCATAACAGGCATCAGGCGCTCTGGAAAATCAGTCTTGATGGACACGATAAAAAATGAACTTCTTGCGAAAGGCGTGGCAGGCTCACACATAATCAGCATAAACTTTGAAGATTTGGACTATTCGTTCATCACGGGCATACAAGACTTGCACGACGAGATAAAGAGCCGCATCGTGGACAATGAAAAGCACTACATATTTCTTGATGAAATTCAGCATATCGAAAATTTTGAGAAGCTCCTTGCCTCGCTCAATGCGAAATTCAATTGTTCGATTTTCGTCACAGGCAGCGATTCAACAATGCTCTCCGGCGAACTTGCGACACTCCTGACAGGAAGAACTGTGGAATTCGAGATTTTTCCGTTCAGTTTCAAGGAATCGGTCGATTTCATGAAGTTGAACAACATCGAATGCGCTCCCGATGAATTCATACAGGACTACATCAAATGGGGAGGATTCCCGCTGCGATTCAGTTTCCGTGAAGAGAGCTCGATAAAGCGTTTTTTGGACAACTTGTATTCGAACATCGTGAAGTGCGACATAATAAAGAAGTCGAGCAAGATTGACAGGATCGCGTTCAAAGATGTCTCCCTCTACATCATGTCCAATGCGGGGAAGGAATTTTCGGCCCAGAACATCGCCAACTACTATTCGTCAAAATGCAAGAAAAAGCTGAGCGCAAGGACTGTCTACAACTATCTAGAAAAACTAAAGAACGCCTACATTCTTCATTCGTGCAAGAAATACAGCATCGTTGGAAAAGCGGCTTTGGATTCCGCGGACAAATTCTACGCCACAGACACGGGACTACGCACATTGAACACGAACACGATAAACTACGAGGACACTTTCTTTTTGGAGAACATCGTCTACAACGAACTGCTATTCCAAGGATTCACGGTCTACACAGGAAAGACTTTCAAAGGTGAAATAGACTTCATCGCCATAAAAAACAGCAAAAAATGTTTCATCCAAGTCGCGTACTTTCTTTCAAGCGAGGAGACAATCAAGCGCGAATTTGGAGCATACGACAAGATCACCGATGCCTCGCCGAAATATGTCCTTTCCCTGGACAGAATAGATTTGGGACACGACGGCATCGAACACCTGAACATCGTGGATTTTCTCCTCCACAAGGTCACTCTGCATTTGTCGTGAGCGTCACAGACAGTGCTTCTTCAAAAACAGCCCCACGTCCTCGTCTATCAAATCACGTCCTGTGTCTGAGGAGCCAGTCTTTTATTTCGCCTTTATCCATTTTTCCAGAAGCAATGCGGAGTCCAAAATCAATCAATTCAGCTTGTGAATAACTTATACTTACATTATTGAGTTTTAAAAAAAGCAAAGTCAGATGTACTCCGATTCTTTTGTTTCCGTCTGCAAAGGGATGATTTTCTACAAGAGAATAGCACAGCTGCGATGCTTTATCGAAAATATCTGGGTAAAGCTCCCTGCCGCCGAAAGTCTGGAAGGGGGATTTCAAAGCGGAATCCAAAAGATTTTTATCCCTGATTCCATCCATTCCGCCGGTTTTTGCGATAAGGGAACTATGAATTTTTACAACCTGTTCATATCCAAAGAAAATCATTTTGCAAGTTCTTTATAGGATTCCATGTTTTGGCTTATGAGGGCATCGGAAGCAGCAAACAGTTTCTCGTCAGAGATTGCTTCAATCGGATTCTCTTCTTCGAGCACGGTGATTATGACTTTTCTGCCGTCATATTTTTCAAGGGAATAATCATTCGTAAGAACGGTGTTTCCCTGTATTATTCCAGTCGTCGCAAACATTTCACATCTCCAATCCCGGATTATAGCACGGTTTTCAATTTTTTGGAGCGATAACAAAAGTTGTGGATTTGTCGGTAGGATTCAATCCAAGCCGCACCGTCACAGGCAGTGCTTCTTCAAAAACAGCCCCACATCCTCGTCTATCAAATCGAACAGCTCGCTTTTTAGTTCAATGATGCGCACCCGCTGCGCCTCGCGCCCCCATTAAAATAACACCGGTTAACTTAACCACCATTATTTTATTTCTCAAGGCGGACATCCATGGAAAAATTCTATGACAGAAAAAACGAAGTCGAGCTGCCTGGAAAAAACGACATGGAACCGCTGGGCGAAAAAGCACGCCAATTCTCAAAGAACATACCCGGATGCACAATTTCACTTGCGGGATTGTCGATGGAAGACATGTAGCGATTCCCACTTCAATACAGGAACCCCAAAAGCCACAGCGGAATTCTCCTCTCCGTGCCGAACTCGATGTCGTCCGCCAAGATGTACGAGTCTGGGACATCCTTTATCTGCTTGCGTTTTTTGTTTTTTCCGCCGACTTCAAAAGTGTATTTCTTGTCGATGAAAAAATCGCTCTGCTCTGAAAACAGGACTTCATGGTTGTAAGAGAGCTGGTTGAAAGCGAACGTTTCCCGCACATTGCCGATGTTCGTTTCGGTCTTGCCGAGCAAGAACATCAGGTTCGTGTTTTCCAAAAAAATCTTGTCGGGCTTCTCCAGCGTTCCAAGTCCACGGCTCTCCTTGAAGACTTGGTAAATCAGTTTTGACTCTTCAAGGTACTGCAGATACTGCAAAAGCGTCGGCCGCGAGATTTGAATGTGGGAAGAAAGCTCTGAAACGTTTGGAATGAAAGGAGCGGACTTTCCGATTGCCGTCAGAAGCTTTTTTATCTTGACCAAATACGAAACATCGATTTTCCGAAGCAGTGGAAGCTCGATTTCCAAAACCATATTGACGGTTTCATTCAGGCGGCTGTAATAATCGTCGATTCCTTCCAAAAAATACGGATAGTAGCCGTTCTTCAAATATCCGTCAAAGTACATGAAAGGCTTTATTTTTGAAACAATCTCTGCCGAAAGTTTTTCGTTGTCGCTCAAAATTTCGTCGAGCGTCAAAATCGGGAAATCAGCATCCGCGACAAGTTTCAGGTACTCCCTGAACGAAAGCCCCTGCAAGTTGTAAACCAAAGCGCGGCGGCTCAAATCGGAGCGGGCGTTAAGGATTTCAAGAAGGGAAGAGCCTGTAAAAGCTACATGAAGCTCAGGGTAATCATCATAAATGTTTTTTATCACGCGGGACCAATCGGGGTATTTGTGAACCTCATCAAGAAAAAGATACTCGCCGCCACGCTTGACAAAAGAATCGACAAAATCAATCAGAGAATTGTCCGCAAAATAGAGATTGTCCAAGCTCACATAAACAACTTTGCCTAGGTCGCCCGCAAAGGCCTTTTTTATGTGCTGGAGCATGAGCGTCGTTTTTCCAGTCCCCCTGGAGCCGCGAATGCAGACGAGACGCGCGTCCCAGTTTATTTTGCTTTCGAGGCTTCTGACGAAGCGCAAATCCGTCGCGGCAATCTTCTTTCTAAAACGTTCTATCATCTTTTCCATAACTGTAGTTTACAAAACATGGGCAATTTTGCAAACTGCAATTTACAAACATGAGGCGATTTTGTTAACTACAGTTTGCAAAATCGCAAAAACAAGGCAGTCTTCTATTCTTCCCCCTTCCTCCGTCTCAAGTCGCGGAAAAGTTTCAGGAAGCGCACCTTCACGCCCACTCCGGCCGTCGGGCCCTTCTTGAGGTAGTCGCCGTAGTCGGACGGGACGACCACGCCCTGTTTTTCGAAGACGTACTTGTAACCCGCATGGATGTCCAGGGCCACGTAGTCGTTCACCGTCCATTTCCAGCCGAGTTCGGGGATTAGTGAGACGAATTCACGCTGGGCGTCCTCGCCGTACTCGTCGGCGGTGTAGGCGAGATAGTCGAAGCCGCCGCCGAGGGAGAGGTAGAGTTTGTCGAGGGAGAGCGAGAGCGGATAGTATTCGGCGGCGAGACCAAAATTCACGGACGGGAAAAGCTCACCGTTCCTCACGAACGTGCAGTGCCGTATGTTCGCCTTGAAAGCCGTGTGGAACGCCAGATACTGCTCGAACGAACAGCCGAAGCCCCAGCCGTTCCGCTTCAGTCCGAAGACGAGGGCGGAAAAGTCGAGAGAGAAAATCCGAGTCCTGTCAGAAAGCCCTCCGCCGTCTTCATCAGCCCAATCGGCGGCCGCTTCCGGTTCTTCCAGACTGGATTCTTCCACGACCGCCTCCTCTTCCGAATGCGCCATCGGCTGCTGCAAACAGAGCAGAAGAGCGAAAACGAGACGGGAGAGCCTCCGCGCAATCATTCCGAAGCCCTGAGCATTCCGTTCCTCTCGATGTAGTCGAAAAGGGCGTCAAGCTCGAAGATGAAGGAAAGCTGGTCGCCAAGCTGTATTGAATTCACGGCGGCCTTGGAAGCGATGTCCCGCACCTGCTCTATGTTCTGCTTCTCAGACTCCTTCGTGGCCTTTATGATTTTGTTCTGGTTATCCTCGATTCTCTTGACCATCATCTCGGTGAAGTTAACGTTCCGCTCGCTGTCCGCGTTGATTTTCACGAGCTTCTCGTTGGAGTCCATCGCCGTCTTCTGCAGAGCGTCCATGAAGCCGCCGTTCGCGTCGTTCTCGCTTACGACGTCCTTTATGCGCGACTGCAAATCCGTCATCTTCTGGTTCAATGCGTTGGAAAGGCTGGCGGTGCTGTCGGAAAGTTTCTTGACCTCGTTCGCGATTACGCGGAAGCCCTTTCCGGCCTCCCCCGCCCTCGCGGCCTCAATCGAAGCGTTGAACGAAAGGAGGTTTATCTGCGCTGCGACATCCTGGATGCTCTTTATCGACTGGCTTATCTCGTCGATTTCCCGGTTCAGCCTGGCGACGTTCTCGTCCATGGTAGCGCGCCTTTTCTGGATTCCCGTGATGTCGCTGTTCAAGTCGTTGAATTCCTGGCAGATGGCCTTGATTTTCTCGCCGTTCTCTTTCGATGTCGTGACGATTCCGTTAGCCTCCTCATGAATCTGCTGGCTGCTCTTTGCGAATTCCGCCATAGCGTCCTGCTGTTTTTTGAAGATTCCGTCCTCCGCGTTGAGTTTGGAGAGGTAGACCTTGAGGAAGCCCGTTATGTTGTTCGACGAATTCGCCAATTCAAAAAGCGACGACGCAATGTCCTTGCCCGCCTTGAGAATCTGCTCCGGTGTGTATTTGTTTTCCATTTGTTCATTCTCCAATTATGAGCGCAACCAGAGTCTGGTTGGAATTGATGTGGCCAATCTGCTCTCCGTATGTCGAGAAGCCTGAAAATTTCGGGAAGTGCCTCTTCCAGACATGGGCGACCGCCGAAGTCTTGCCGCTCTTCTCGAAACCGATTGTCCTCAGTATGCAGTTGAAGAAGATTACGCAGCCGGGGTTTCTGATTCTATCCTTCATTTCCAAGCACGACTTCTCCGTAATTTCAACCGAGTCCAAAGGATCCAGAATCGACTGGGTGTTTCCCTGAAGGACGCGCGCGTACATTGCGAGAGTTCCGTCCGGCAAAAAACGCGCGAGCGACGCTATGAAGATGTTGTCCCCGAAGACGCGCCCGAACGGATGCCTCAACGTAGCGTCCTCTGCCTCCCGCTCGCTTATCCCCAGGACCTGCGCGTACCTTCTCCTCGGATTCTGGTTGTCGATTGACTTGACGAGGTGGTTTTTCGGGTCGACATCCGTGAGCAGGACGGATTTTCCCGACTCCTTGAAGATGTTCTCCTTGTAAATGCAGAACGGGTCCTGCGTCCTCACGAACAAAAGGACGGCTCCGTCCGAGGAAACCCTGCCGTTGTAGCTGACGAACGTCTCCTTGAATTTCATGTCGTCGCCGGCGGAAGCTCCCGCAATCATGAAGTCAGGGTCCTTCACAAGAGTGTAGACGAGAGAGAGGATGTTCTCCTCGGCGTTGTGCAGCGCGCTTATGAGCGATATGGCGAACGAATTCTTCGATATTCCGGGGGACGAGAGGTTCACCCCCGCTTCCTTGGCGGCCTGGAGCAGCTCCTGCTTGTGGACTACAGGAAATTTCCCGGCGTCGTCGATGAGGCAGCCTTTGCACTGGGTTCGGCTTCCGCCCGTCTCAATCGCGTTCAGCACAATCGAGTCCTTCGTGAATCCGTCCTGCGTTATCTCACCGGCCGTAGTCGAGCCTATGACTTCCGCTTTCGCGAATTTCTCGTGGAGGAGTTCCGAAAGCTTCTTGAAGTCGTATCTGGAGCTTGCGAAAAAAATCACGATTGAATATGAAGAAAGCGGTTTCTTCAACTTGGAACAAAGGGATTCCGCGGCTCTCTCCGTGTCGCTCTCCTTAGTCTGTACAATTTCCTGTCTCATTTGAACCTCATTTTTATGAAAAAACAATTGAAAAGGATTATAATCCAGTTGACGGAAAAATCAAAAACCCGTTATAATAACAACACTTCTATTTGGGAGATTAGCTCAGCGGTTAGAGCAGAGGACTCATAATCCTTTGGTCCTTGGTTCAAATCCAAGACCTCCCAAGAATTTTTGCCGACTTAGCTCATCCGGTAGAGCAGCGCCCTCGTAACGCGCAGGTGATTGGTTCAAGTCCGATAGTCGGCTCTAAAGCGAAAAAGAATCTCGGTGGAGGTTCTTTTTTTTTATGCCGAAAATTTTCCATGTGGCTGAAAACACAAATGAAAAAACATCAAGCAAAGATAAGGAGAACAACGATGAAAAAATCAATAATCGCAGGGGCTGTTTTCGCCGTGGCGGCGACTTTTGCGGCGGCCGAGGTTCCAGCGAAGCTTCAGGAAGAGATGATAAGGGAAGACAAATCGGCGGTGATTTTCGACGCTGGAGACTACGGAAAGAACTATTCGGAAATCCAGATGCTCAACAAGACGGCCGAGAAAATCGAGATGACAATCTACGCCTACAACCCGAACGTGGACAAGAAGACGAAGGAGCCTATCGGCTGGTTCAAATTCGGAACGACAAAAGTGAAGGACTACAACGATCTGGACACAATATCCAAAGTGCTCAAGTACAAGGTCACGCCCGTGAGGGACTTCAAGTACTTCGCCTACTCCACCTCAAAAACAGTGCGCGAAGTCAAATTCACGCTCGACTACGACAGGGAGGCCTTCACGGTAAAAGCCGAATACGTCAACGCGGTGCGCCCGCTCGCCTCAATCGAGGCGAAACCGGTGCTCGCTAAGAATCCGGAGAACAAGAAGGACATCCTCGGAGTGAAGGGCGAAATATCGTTCAGGAACATCTCCAACAAGACGATAAAGAACGTCACGCTCACGATAAAGGCCAGCGACAAGAGCCTGGTCTCAAGGACGAACGACGGAAAGGAGGAGCCTTCGGTGTTCATCGGAGAGCTGATTGAGGACGGGGAGACGTACAAGGCCGAGACTCCGGTTTTCTGGAACAACACGTCAATCGACGAAATCAGGGTCACGAAGGTGAAGATTCTCTACCTCGACTCTACAGAGGACGAATACTCACTGTAAAAACTTGGCATTCGCCCATTTTTATTTTCACCATGCCCATGATTTCCATGTTATAATCGAATCTGTTCGGCGGTTCTGTTCGGCAAGGATTTTATGGGCACATCGATTGATTCACAGTACAAAAGGGCGATAACGTCAGACGCTATCTGCTCGTTCAACATAAATCTCACAAACGATTCTATAGAAGAGGAAGTCTTCATCTCCGTCAGCGACGAGGACGGACGCACGGACAGGATTTCCGTGACGAAATTTTTCGGACTCCAGTTTCCGTGCAAATTCTCCAAGTTCACAAAGCTCTGGTGCGAGAACGTCATTTCCGACACGGATTTCTCCGAAAGCGAAAAACTCGACTACACGAAATACCCGAAGCAGCTCATAAACAAATTCAACGACGAGGAATTCTCAAGGACTTCGGAATATTGGACGACGGAATTTTTCGGACGGAAGATATACATGAGGGAGGTGCTGTTCTTCACGAAGGCGGAGAACGGCGACATCATGGCATTGGCGGTCGTGAAGGACTTGACGAGGATTCGGCTGCAGGAAGAGGAGACGAAGAGACGGGAGATAGAATACTACGTCTACACGGACTCCATAACGAACGGAGAGAACTACGCAAGCTTCAAGGACTGCATACACGAACTCGGAAAGCCTGGGTACATAGTCGCGATGGACATACATTCGTTCAAGACGATAAACTCCGCGTGCGGCGTGACGAAGGGCGACCAGGTAATCAACATCGTCTGGAAAAGCCTGAAGAACGTCCTTGAAAAGGAGACTCCGGCAGGGCACATAAACGCCGACAGATTCGTCTTCCTGATTACGGGCGAGAAATGCGACGAAGCCGAGGAGAAGATAAAGCGGACTCTGACGCAAATCACGATGACGCTGAATTTCCTTTCAATCGAGCTGGACATTCCGCAGCTTCTCCCATACTTCGGAATAGCGTACTGGAACCCGAACGAGAGAATCGAGCTTTGCTACAACCAGGCGGTGGCGGCAAAACACAAGATAAAGGGCAGGAAAGACGTGAACATCGCGTTCTTCAACAAGGCCGACACCGACCGGCTCGTCATGGAGAAGCAGATGGAGGACGCTTTCTCGGAGGCGTTGCGGCACAAGCGGTTCGAAATCTGGTACCAGCCGAAATACAACCCGAACACGAAGGTGCTTGTCGGAGCGGAGGCCCTCGTCAGATGGAGGAAGGAAGACGGAAGCCTGATTCCGCCGGGAATGTTCATACCGCTATTTGAAAGGAACGGAATGATAAGGATGCTCGACGAATATGTTTTCACGGCCGTTTGCGAGCAGCAGAAGAGATGGCTGGACAAGGGAATGGACATAATCCCGATTTCGATAAACCTCTCAAGGACGAGCCTTTATTTCAAAAGCGTCGTCGGGCAGTACAAGTGCATAACGGAGAGAATCGGAATCGACCCGAACTACGTCCCCATAGAGCTGACGGAGAGCGCGGCGGTCAGCAACAAGGACATAGAGTCCATCGTCGACGACTTCTACAAGGCCGGATTCCCGCTGCACATGGACGACTTCGGAACCGGGTACTCGTCGCTGGCCTCGCTGAACACGATGCACTTCGACACGCTAAAGCTGGACAAGAGCCTCGTCGACTTCATCGGGAACTACGGCGGAGAGAGAGTGCTGGAACACACAATCGCGCTGGCGAAGGACCTTGGAATACACGTAACCGCGGAAGGAGTCGAGCACAAGAAGCAGGTGGATTTTTTGAAGAACCTGAACTGCGACAGCATACAGGGGTTCTATTTCTCCAAGCCGCTCCAGTCGGAAAATTTCGAGAAGAGCCTGCTCGTCTCGACAGTCATCGACTTCTTCGACAAGAACCAGTCTCTCGAAAAGACAATCGGCAAGCTGAAACTTCCGACAGAAAGCAACTCAATCTGCGAGTATGTCGTCAACCTCACGCAGGACACAGTCGTGACGACGAAGGGCGAAAGCGATTGGCTCAGCGGCTCCGTCAACGAGGAGTCGAGGACGTTCTCGGAGGAAGCGAAATTCATGGCGGAGAACTTGATTCTTTCGGAATACAGAGACTCGTACCTCGCCGCGCTCGACAGGGACTACCTGATAAAAAGCTCCATCGGAAACAACGAAATCCGCTCGATGGAATACGAGAGGATGTACAGGGGAAGAAAAGTGAAGATGCGGCTGACGATGCACATCTTCAAGATAGAGAAGTCGGACGACCTTTGGATGTTCATGACCGTCACGAACATATCGGGCAAGAACGGATTCGACATCATCTCGCAGAGGGCCATCAAGACGGATTTGCTGACAGGCGTATGCACAAGGCAGGTCATCATGGACTCGGTGCAGAGCAACCTGTCGGACAAGTCGAAGAGGACAGCACTCATCCTCGCCGACATAGACGACTTCAAGGACGTGAACAGGAGATTCGGGCACAAATTCGGCGACGACGTGCTTTCGGAAATCACCCACAGGATGAAGGAATTCTTCACGGAGCTTCAAATAGGGCGAGTCGAAGGGGACAAATTCCTCATCATCCACGAACTTGGGGGTAACGGTCTCGAAACGCCAGCCAAATACAAACCGGACACCGAGAGCGGTCTGAACGAGCTTCTGGAGAAATTCAAGAAGAAAACGTCGCGGGTGTTCTACAAGAACGGCAAGGAGGTCCCGGTCAAGGTGTCGGTGGGATACGCCATTTTCCCGGACGACGAGGCGGACACGGACACGCTCTTCTCTTCCATGGAAGTCTCGTCGTTCCCGCACAGAATCTGAAAAAACTACAGGACGCTTCCGGGCACCATCGACTCGGCGTTCCTCGAAGCGCACCACGTTCCCTTCCGCAAAGCCTCTTCCATGCCGCGTTTTTCCGCGAACTCAAAAAGGAAACCGGCTCCGAAGCTGTCGCCGCAGGCAGTCGTGTTCAAAAGTTTTCCGGGAGGGATTCTCTCGCTTTCACACCTGGACAATCTTCCGTCCGACGCGGCGATTGTCGGGCCGCTTCCGGCAGTCACCACGAAAGCGGCTCCGTAGAAGTTGGATTTTTCAAGGACGAGGGGCGCGATGTCGACTTTTTCCGAACGAGGACAGGACTTCAAAGCAGGATAGAACGTGCCGAGGAATTCCTCCTCGTTTATCTTCACGACATCCGGTCTCGAACATTCGTCTTCAAGAACCGAAAGCAGGCTCTCCCCGGTGAAATCAACGAAAAGGGTCTTTCCATTGTCCTTCGCCTCCGAGCATATCCTTTTGTTGATGTCCGCTCCGAAAGAGACCGGGCGGCTTCCAGAGAACAGGACAGCGTCGAACCCGCCGAGCAGGCCGCAAAAAGCCGACACGAACGACTCAGAGTTTTCCGAGGCGTCCCCCGAAAAGCCATTCTCGTCGGCCACAACTTCCGTGGTCTCCCCTTCCCTTCCAAGAAGCGTCCAGCACTCGCGCACCTTTCCGCCCACCTCCACGGCATGTACAACCATGCAATCGCGCGCTGCAAGTTCCATAAAGCGGCCGCCGTTTTCCCTTCCAACCGGGCAGATGACTTCGGCGCAGCCAGGGGATAGCTGGTTCAAGACGCGCGCGCTGTTCACGGCCTTTCCGCTCGCGTCTTCCCGGAAGTCCGAAGTCCTGTTCACTTTTCCCACGGAGAACGAACCGAATCTCAAAGTCCGCTGGATTGTCGCGCTCAGGCACACGCAAAGAATTTTCATAATGGCATTTTCTCCATCTCTCAATTTTGGATTTTTATCTGTTTCTATACTAAAATCATCGATAAGGAAACAAAAAAATTCTACGAACAAGAGGTTCAAATGAAAAGAGCTATTCTCTCGACAGTCCTATGCGCACTGCTCTCCGCCAGCTTCGCGGAGACTCTGGGCGTGAACTTGTCCGAAAAGCCTGTCACAAACGGATTTGCTGACATGGGAAAACTCTCATACGGAAAAAAAATCGTAACGATAGACGACAAATCGTATCCGAATCCAATCGACAAAAGAAAGGCTTTCACGAAAGCAATCGCGTCAGGCTCATCGGCAACGATAATCGTCAGCGGCGACATCGACCTGTCCGACGGAAAAATCTCGGACGACGACCATTCGTACTTCGACAAATTCGACAGCGGAGCGCACAAGCGTGTCCACGACGACATCGTGTATCCGGTTTCAAGCAACAAGACGATTCTTGGAAAGGACAACGCGAGAATCATGTTCGGCGGACTTAGCTTCCTGACGGGGAAGAACCTCATAATTCGGAACGTGACTTTCTGGGACGCCCACGGCTCAACGGAATATTCGACGGAGACGAAGCCGGAGAGCAAGGCGAGCGCGGACGCGCTTGTCATCTGGGACAAGCAAAGCCCGCTCCCGTCGAACATCTGGATCGACCACTGCACTTTCACGGACGGAAAATGCGTCGACATGCAGAGGAATTTCAACCACGACGGCTCCATCGACATCTGCGGAGGAAAGAACATCACGATTTCGTACTGCGAATTCACGAACCACGACAAAGTGCTGCTCGTGGCTTCCGGCGAGAAATTCAAGGAACCGGAGGAAAGACAGGTCACGCTCCACCACAACTACTTCCACAACGTCACGCAGCGGCTCCCACGCTCCAGGGGAACGCAGATGCACGTCTACAACAACGTCTACGACGACATCGGAGTGCCGAACAACGGCGGATACATGTTCGGGCCGGGAACAGGCTCCATGTACATAGTGGAGAACAACTACATCGGCTCGCACCTCGCACACATCGTGAGCTACTTCGACAAATCGGAGGAGTCGGACAAGTCATTCTCTCGCTTCTACGAGTCGGGGAATTCGGTGAAAATAGAAGAGAAGGACGTGAAATGGGACGGAGCCGAGAAGACAAGGAATTTCAAGGCGCACTTCGTCCAGTCCAAGAGCGAGATTCCGTGGAAGATTCCATACAAGTACGAGATGGAACCGTTCGAAGACGCCCGGCAGAAGGCCATGAACGGAGAGATGGGCGCGAACCAGAAAATCGAAATCAACAATTAAAAGAAGGCGAAAGGAAAATGACAGCTATTCAAGGTTTTTTACTTGGAATTTTGCAGGGAATCGCGGAATTCCTGCCGATTTCATCAAGCGGGCATCTAAAAGTGGCACAGCATCTTTTCGGGCTAGGCGACGTTCCGCTCATTTTCGATGTGCTTCTCCACATAGCGACACTGGCGGCGGTCGTGATATATTTCAGGAAAGTTATAGGGAAGCTTTTCGCGGTGCTCTTCAGGATGATTCTGAGGCGCGCGGAACCGGCACAACCGTTCAACATCAACAGCGTCAAGAAAATCGACACGAAGATAGAGACGCTGGCTCCGAACGACGAAATCGGACGCAAGACGATTCTGATGATAATTGTCACCACGCTCATCACGGGTGTCCTCGGAATCGCAAGCTCAAAGCTCATACCGGAGCTGCCGCTGAAATTCGTGGCGGCAGGCTTCATCGCCACAGCACTGTTCCTCGTCGTCTCCGCGTTCATATCCAAGAAGAAGCACGGGGATTTGGAGCCTGTGACGGATATGAAGGACGACTTCTACAGCGTGCAGGAGAATTCCATAACGCTCAAGCAGGCCGTCGTCATCGGAATTGCGCAGGGAATCGGAACGCTGCCGGGAATCTCCAGGAGCGGCTCGACGATAGCGGGCGCGCAGCTTTGTGGCGTGAACAGGCAGACCGCCGGCGACTATTCGTTCATCGTGTCGATTCCGGCCATTCTCGGAGCGTTCGTTCTGACGCTCAAGGACGCATTCGAGGAGGCCGGAGAACTTGGAACATCCGTTTTGGAGATGTTCAACAAGACGGTCGGTCTCGTGCCGGCCGCAATCGGCTTCGCGACGGCGTTCGTCTTCGGATACATCGCGCTCGCCCTTCTGATGAAGATAATCAACAAGGGCAAGCTCGAATGGTTCGCGGTCTATCTTGTTCCGCTCGGAATCCTCGGACTCATATTCTTCTAGTGCTAATGTCAAGTTTGTGCATATTGTAGTTGCTGAAACAAGCTCCCAGCGGGAACCCTGCCCCAAAAACGGCTGTACCGCTTTGCGGTGGCAGAGTGTTTTTGGGGCAGGAACCCCGCTTCCGCTCGTTTCAGCCATTGCAGTGTGAAAACTCGGCATTCACACTTTCTGTTTCACTCCGCGAGTTTCTTGAACTCCTCTATTTCCTTGAGGTACATCTCGATTCCGCTTTTCCAGAATTCTTTCGACTCGATGTCGAATCCGGCCTTGCGGCACAAGTCCTCGCACGACATGGAACCCGTGTGGCTCAGAAGCTCCGCGTATTTGTCGGCGAAGGCACAGCCCTCTTTCTGGTAGAGCGCGTACAAGCCCGCACCGAAAAGCTGGCCGAACGCGTATGGGAAATTGTAGAAGTCCAAGCCCGTGGAATAGTAGTGAGACTTCACGGCCCAGATGTACTCGTGGCGCGCGTTTTTGGAAAGACCGTCGCCGTAGGACTTCTCCTGGGCGGCCTTCATCAATCTGCAGAAATCCTCGGAGTTGAGTTCGTTCTCTTTTCTTTCATCGAAGACGCTGGACTCGAAATAGAAGCGGCTCAGAATGTCCACGAGGGTCTGGCTCGTGTCCTGCAAATCCAAATCGAGAATCTGGAGCTTGTCGTTTCCAGAGCACTTGGAAATCATGTCCTGCTTGACGATTGTCTCGGCGAACGTGGAAGCGGTCTCGGCGAGCGTCATCGGGTAGCGGTAGAAGGCGCACGGTTTCCCCTTCATGCACGAGAAGTGGTAGGCGTGCCCAAGCTCATGCGCGAGAGTGATGATGTCGGAGAACGCGCCCGTGAAATTCGTCATTATGCGGCTCTCGTTGTTGAGCGCGAAATCCTCGTCGTAGGCTCCGCCCACTTTTCCCTGGCGGCACTCCGCGTCAATCCAACCGCTGTCGAATGCGTGGCGCGCGAAATCGCCCATGTTCTTGGAGAACGAGTCGTAGCGTTCGATTACATAGTCTCTCGCCTCTGCGAAAGTCCATTTCTTGGAAAGAACGCCGCCGGAAGAAGCGGAAGCGGCCATAGGCGCGAACAAGTCGTAGAACGCGATTCCCTTGTCGGCATCGGTTCCGGCAGTCTCGGATTTCGTCAATCCGTTCTTCCGCAAATACTTCGCCTTGAGCTGGAAATACTCGCGCCATGAAGGAAGGGAATCCTCAATCGCGCCAATCAAGGCGTCGAGTGTCTTTTTGCCGAGGCGGCTCGAAGAGAGCGAACGGTCGATTGGATTTTTCCAGTTTCGGCGTTTGTTCAGCGTGACGGTCTCGCCCTTCAAATTGTTCAGGCAGGCGGCGAAGGCGATTTCGTTCTGCTTCAAAAGGGCGATTTCAGTCTCGTATGATTTCTTCCTCAAGTCTGCGTCTGCCGAATAAGCGTCGTTCCGTATCTCGTTGAAAGTCTTTCCAGAAGAATCCTTCAAGTTCGAGATTATCTGCTCGTGAAGCCTGTCCCACGCGTCCCCGCCAGTCCTCTGCAAATCGGAGGCGAGATTCTCCTCTGCGGCTGTCATCTGGTGCTTGGTGTCCTCGATGGACTCTTCGAGAATGTACCTGTACTCGGCGAATTCGGGGAAGCGGGAGCAGAAATCGTCGAGCTTTGAAGAATTCGCCTTCAGAATCTGCTGGAAATCGATGTCGATCCGCTCAACGCGAAGTCCAATCTCGTCGATTTTTGCCATGTTGTTCAAATATTCGGTGTTGGTCGTGTCCACGGAATAGATTATGTAGGCGTAGGCACCCAAGGAAGTGAAAAGGCGCGAGACCTTGTCCTCGGATTCAAGGTAGCTTTTCAGCCAAATCGGAAAATCGAAATTGTCGGGTGAATCCTTCATCAACTTCTTCGCGGAAGCGATGAAATTCTCAAGGTTCTCCATGCCGCTTTTTACATCGGCAAGGGCGGATTTGTATTTTGGTGAATTTAACGAAGGAAAAATGGAATCAAGGTTCCATCTAGGAATTGAATTTGTACTCATAAGGAAAATATAACACGGAAAAGCGGAATCGGAATCAGCAAATATTGTTGCGACAGAAGAAAGGTGAATCAAAGAAAAACGGTGTAGAATCAAAGAATGGGAAAAATCTTTCTTCATGTGGATTTGGACGCTTTCTACGCGTCCGTCGAGCAGCTGGACAACCCGGAACTCAAGGGGAAACCCGTCATCGTGGGCGGAAGCGACAGGAGGTCGGTCGTCTCCACGGCCTCCTACGAGGCGAGAGCGAGGGGCGTGCATTCTGCGATGCCGATTTTCATGGCGAAGAGAATCTGCCCGGACGGTTTCTATCTTCCGGTGAGGATGAAGCGGTACGAAGAGAAGTCGAAGGAAGTGATGGCGATTTTCGGAAACTACTCGCCGGACGTGCAGCAGCTTTCAATCGACGAGGCTTTCATAGACCTGACGGGAACGGAGCGGCTTTTCGGAGACCCGAAGGAGACCGCGAAAAGGCTCAAAAAGGAAGTTCTTGAAAAAACAGGGCTCACGGTCTCAATCGGCATGGCGTCCACAAAGTACGTCGCAAAAATCGCGTCGGGGATCAGGAAGCCGGACGGATTCTTCGTCGTCGAAGAAGGCAAAGAAGAAGAATTCATGCTCTCCCTTCCGCTTGAGAAAGTCTGGGGCATCGGGGAGAAGACGAGGCTCAAGCTCCAGTCAAAGGGGCTTCGCACTGTCCGCGAAATCCACAACCTTTCGCTCATGAATTTGAAGAGCATATTCGGGGAGTCGGGCGGGGAATTCCTCTACAACGCCGTGAGGGGCAGGGAGTACGTCAATTTCAACAAGGAAGCAAAGTCGCATTCGATAAGCTCGGAGACCACATTCGAATTCGACTTGAGAACAAAAGAAGAAATCGAGAGGGAAATGAAGGAAATCTGCAGGACGGTCATGCTCAGGGCGAGGAGCGAGAACGCATTGAGCAACACGGTCTGCGTCAAAATCAGGTTCGGGGATTTTTCCACGATTACGGCGCGGGAGACGTTCCAGAGCGAAATCAAGTCGATAGAAGACCTGTTCGAAAAATCCGCGGCCCTTTTCTGGAGGAAATTCATTCCGCAAAAGGGGCTTCGGCTTTTAGGGGTCGCGCTGCAGAACGTGTACGACGAATCCGAGCGGGAGCTTTCGCTTTTCGACACGGAGGAGCGGAGCGCGGAGAGCAGAATCGAAAAGACAATCGGCGAGCTTGAGCGGAAATTCCCGAACCTCAGAATCGGAACCGCAGCCGACATCGAAGCCTCTCGTGAGAAAAATTCTCAATACAAAACGTGAGAAACAATAGTTAGGCTGCTGCAATTTTTTTTAGCGTGTGCTTGAATTGATTTTGAAAAATCACAGTTCTATAATTTTTTCAAGTTCGGTTGTTTTCAGCCGACTGGCAAAAATTCATTTTTTTGGAGGAATATATGACAATTTCAAAGATTGGAGCGTTCGCAATCGGAGTCGGTGTCGGTGTCGCCACAGTGGCAATCGTCAAGTCCGCGGGATTCAAGAAAGTCTGCGCGGGCGTCGTCGGAGCCGGAATGAAGCTCAAGGACGAGGCGGCGGCTTTCGTCGAGACTGTGAAAGAGGATGCCGAGGACATCGTGGCCGAGGCGAAGTACAACAACGCGCAGCAGGCGAATTCATAAGTTTCTGGGCGGGTGGACGGAACGGGTTACTGAGGAAGGGTTAGCCTTCATGTAACTCGTTTTTTTTGACCCAAAATCTTTCATTTGGAGTGTGGAAAATGGATTTCAAGATTGTTCACAGTTTGCCGAACAGGGTGCGCGTGCGCTACAACAGGGGGCTTTTGAACGCAAGGCAGGCGTCTCTCGTGCAGATGCTCATCGCTTTCCAGGACGGAATCACGAATGTGGAAGTCAACACAGTCTCCGGCAGCGTGCTGATAGAATACGACGGAAAACAGCTTGGTGAATTCGAGGCTCTGGCGTTTTTGAAGGCGATAGACGACAAGTACCTGAAGAACGAGGAACTTTTGAAGCAGGTGACGGTACCGGCGGCACAGGAAAGTCTCGCGTCCCTCATCATATCGATGGTGGTGGAATTCTACGTCAAACGCTTCCTCCTTCCTCTGCCTGTGAGGAAAATCCTCTCGCTCCTGAACCTCGCGCCGCGCGTCCTAAAAGGCGCGAAGTCAATCTGCACGGGCAAAGTGTTCTCGGCCGACACGCTCGACGCCACAGCCCTCGCCCTTTCCTACGCGACAGGGGATTTGAACACGGCAGGCTCAATCGCATTGCTCTTGAACATGGGCGACACGCTCGAAGACTACACGAAGAGAAAGTCGTACGACAGTTTGGCATCGTCTCTACTGACGACGGACGAGATGGTGCAGGTCGTGCAGGACGACGGCGAGGAAGTGGCGGTCTCGGTCTCGCTCCTAAAAGCCGGCGACATCGTGATTTCAAGGGCGGGCAGCGTGATTCCGGTGGACGGCACGGTCGTCTCTGGAGAAGCGATGGTGAACCAGGCCTCCATGACGGGAGAGTCGCTTCCAGTGCACAAGGAAAAGGACTCCAGCGTGTTCGCATCCACAATCGTGGAGGAAGGGGAAATCCGCATACAGGTGAAGCAGGCTGGCGGCGAAACGAAGGTGAACAAAATCGTCGCCCTCATCGACCAGTCGCAGGAGCTCAAGGCGGCGTCCCAGGTTCGGGCGGAGAGAATCGCCGACAGGCTCGTGAGGTACAACTTTCTCCTCGCCGGACTCACCTACCTCGTCACACGGAATTTCACGAAGGCGGCTTCGACATTGTTGGTGGACTACTCTTGCGCCATGAAGCTCTCGGCTCCAATCTGCGTCCTTTCGGCGATGCGCGACTCGGCGAAGAAGGGAATCATGGCGAAGGGCGGAAAATACCTTGAGGAGCTCGCGAAGGCGGATGTTGTGGTCTTCGACAAGACAGGGACGCTCACGGAATCGACCCCGAAAGTGACGAACGTGATTCCGTTCGGCAAGCACAAGGAAGAGGAAGTCCTCAAGCTGGCGGCGTGCCTCGAAGAGCACTTCCCCCACTCGCTCGCCCGCGCGGTCGTCAAGGAGGCGGCCGACAGGGGAATCGACCACATGGAAGAGCACGCGAAAGTCGAATACGTCTTGGCGCACGGAATCGCATCCAGCCTGGACGGAACAAAGCTCAGAATCGGAAGCGCGCACTTCATCTTCGACGACGAGAAAATCAAGAAGACGAAGGAAGCGCAGAAGGTCATCGACGAATACGCGGAGACAGGCTCTTCCCTCCTCTACTTCTCGATTGGAAATTCACTTGCCGGAATCATCGTCATCCAGGACCCGATAAGGGACGAATCCGTGCGCGCGGTCGCGGAATTGAAGAGGCTCGGAGTCAAGAAAATCGTGATGATAACAGGCGACGGAGAGAACACGGCCAGAATCATCGCGAAGAAATCGGGCGTAGACGAGTACATCTCGCAGGCGTTGCCGGACACGAAAGTGGAATTCATCAAGAAGATGCAGGCGGAAGGCCACAAAGTCGTCATGGTCGGAGACGGAATCAACGACGCTCCGGCACTCTCGGCGGCGGACGTGGGAATCGCGATGGGAGCCGCGAGCCAAATCGCGGCGCAGACAGCCGACATCATCCTCCCAGACGACGGACTTTCATCCCTCCCGGAACTCAGGCAAATCGGCTTGAACCTGATGTCCAGAATCAGCGGCAACAACGCGGCGATTGTGGCGATAAACACGACTCTCATCGCACTCGGACTGGCTGGCGTCGTAAGTTCCTCCACGGCGGCCCTCTTCCACAACAGCTCCACGGTGGCGATATCGATGAACGCAATGCGCCCCCTGATTGGAAGCGGACAAGCGGACAACAAAAACTGACAGAAGGAGAAGCACATGTACATCTCATCTTTTTTTCCAGGCAGAATCAGGCTTCGGGACGGAGTTCTGAAGGACGAGGAAATTTCCACGGCACTCAGGAACGCAATCGAATGGCACGAAGCGGTCAAGAACATCGACCACAATCTCCAAACGGGAAGCGTCCTGATTTGCTACGAACCGGCCAAGCTCCCGATGCAGAAACTCACGGCACTGACGAACGAGCTTCTGCAGCTCAAATCCCTCTGCGACAGGTACAACGGCAAGGACAAGTCGGCCATACTGGACAAAATCGGAGACCTCAAGACGAAGCTTTCCTGAAGCGGAAATTTCAACGAGCCTGCCAAAAACACGGACCTGACCTGAAGATTTTCACGGCCAGGTTCGTCCTGTCTTCAGCCAATTTTATATGTTAAAAGACCGTTCGATACTGTTTTTTTAATAGTTTTTTCTATACAATCAAAAGATACTATAGTCTATCTATTTTTATAGAAATTTTTTTAGTGAGGAACAAAATGAACAAAGACGAAGTAAAAGCAAAGCTCAAGGGATTTTTCGAATCAAACCTCGGAGTCGACGGCTCGATTCTCAAAGACGACACTCCGCTTTTCGGAGAGGAAATTGGTCTCGACTCAGTTGATTCCTTGGAAATCATCTCTTTCGTCGATGATGAATTCGGAGTCTCAATGACAGGCGTTGCAAAGGAGAACTTCCTCAGCATCGAGTCGATTTCATCTTTCATCGTTGCGAACGCATAAGCGGAATGTCCTGGAACAGCCGTTTCAGGACATTTCATTGTGCAGCGAAAAAAAATCAATCAAACGGAAATATTTATGACATCTGAAAACAAACGCTGCGTGGTGACAGGGCTCGGAGTCATCTGCGCAATCGGCAATAATGTTGAAGAGACATGGAAGAACGCTTTGGATTCAGTTTCAGGAATCCACAAGACGACTTCCGTCGACACCACTAACTGCTACGCTGACCTCGCCGCAGAAGTAAAATGCGACACATTGGACAGCGAAGTCGAGCATCCAGAGGAAAAGGACAGAGCCTCGAAACTCTGCATCAAAGCGGCGAAAGAGGCTTTGGCGGATGCCGGACTCGGCGATTTCGGCGACGACCAGAGGGTCAGCGTCATAATCGGAAGCTGCGTCGGTGGAGCCATCAGCGTCGGAAACTATCCAATCGACGGCAGAAAGGCTGACGACATCCTCAAAATGCCAATCGCGGCGATTGCTTCTCAGGTGGCAGAGACTTGCCATGCCGGCGGAATCGTCACAAACGTGGCGAACGCATGCGCGGCGGGAACGATTTCCGTTGCCTACGCCTGCGACCTGATTCGCGCGGGAAAGGCAGACGTAGTGATAGCGGGAGGCGCGGACTCTTTCGCGTCGATTCCATATTCGGGATTCCTCTCGCTCCACGCGCTCGACGAGAACGGCTGCTCTCCGTTCAATCACTGCAAGGGAATAACGCTCGGTGAGGGAGCCGGAATAGTAATCGTCGAGTCATACGAGCACGCGAAGAAGCGCAACGCAAAACAGTACTGCGAAGTGCTCGGCTCAAGCGTCACGAGCGACGCGCACCACATCACCGCCCCACGCGAGGACGGTCTCTGCCAGATTGAGGCCATCAACAGGGCAATCAGAAATTCAGGACTCACAAAATCCGACATCGGATACGTCAACGGACACGGAACGGGAACGGCGAAGAACGACAACGCGGAAATCCTCTCGCTCCACACAGTCTTCGACGAGGAGAACCCGACAATCAGCGCAAGCTCCACAAAAGTAATGACGGGCCACTGTCTCGGAGCCGCGGGCGCGATTGAGGCCGTGTTCAGCATAAAGGCGCTCACGACGAACACGGTTCTTCCAACGCTCAACTACACGGAAGAGGACTCGGAGAAGCTCAAGGAAAAGGCCGGAAACCTCGACTTCGTGCAGAACAAGCCAAAGTCGAAGGAATTGACGAGCGTGATGAGCAACAATTTCGCGTTCGGAGGAACGAACGCCAGCATCATCTTCTCGAAAAAAGCCGGCGACGTAAAAAGCCAGGAAGCGAAGGACAAGAAAATAGCCCTTACTGGAATCGGAATCGTAAGCGTTCTCGGAAACAGCAAGGAAAAATATATCGAATCAGTGAAGAATTCGTACAAGCCTGAAAGCACGTCCGTCCACTCGACAGTCACGGAAGAGGACTACAACGAGCTTGGAATCAAGATGGCGTTCTACAGGAAGCTCGACAATCTCGGACAGCTCCAGACAGTCTCCGGAATGAGGGCATTGAAGGACGGAAAATTCACGGTCACGGATGACAACGCGAAGGAAATCGGAATCATCGTCGGAACGAGCGAGGGCGGACTCGGCTCAAGCTGCGACTTCGGAGAGTTGATTGCAAAGCAGGGCAACTCGAAGGGAAGCGCGTTCAAATTCCCGCACACAGTCTACAACGCGGCAGGCGGCTACCTCTCAATCTGCTCTGGAATAAAGGGCTACGGAGTCACAATCACGAGCGGCCCACAGTCGGGACTCGGCAGCATCGGATACGCGATGAACGTCATCCACGACAACCAGGAAAAGGCGATGCTCGCGACAGGAAGCGACGAGAACATCCCGATTCTCTCTGAATTCTACGAGAAGCTCGGCTTCACAGCCGACAAGGTCGTGGAGCCTTACTCTTCTTCAAAGGGATTCGTGCTCGGCGACGGAAGCGTTTCCCTCCTCCTCGAAGCTGAGGACTACGCAAAGAGCCGCGGCTCGAAAATCTACGGCTATGTTCTCGGATACGGAACAGGCAGGAAGAACGTCAAGTTCGGAACCCTTTCCGGCTCCGGCGAGGCGTTGGACATCGCAATCAACGAAGCCCTCAAGAATGCGGGTGTTTCAATAGACGAAATCGACGCGGTGTTCGGATTCGCGAACGGAATGGAAAAAATCGACAACCTTGAGAAAGAGTCGTACATCAGGGTCTTCGGCGACAGAATCGGCACTCTCCCGGTCGTTCAGGTGAAAGAGCGGACAGGCGAAGGGCGCGCGGGAACAGCCACGATGGCGGTCGCCCATGCGGCATTGATGCTTGACGGAGAAATCGGAAGCGACGGCGCATACTTCATCTCAAAGGACGGAAAAGTCGAGAAGAAGAATGTGGAGTCGAAGAACTTGAAGAAAGTTCTCGTCACATCGTTCGCCACAGGCGGTTCGTACTCTGCCGTGGTAATCGGAAAATAAAATTTCAAACCGGAATGCGCGGGCTTTCCGGTTTTTTTTAAAATGACCGCCCGGAAAATGCGTTTTTCCGGGTTTTCAAAAGGAAAAAAACAGAATGAAAGTTGCAATTGTGACAGGTTCATCAAAAGGAATCGGAAAGGCGTGCGCGGTGCGCCTCGCGAAGGACGGCTACACGGTCGTAGTGAACTATTCAAGCTCGGACGAAGCCGCGCAGAAGACATTGGACGAAATAAAATCGGCTGGCGGAGACGGAATGCTCTACAAGGCCGACGTCTCCGACCTCGCGCAGGTTAAGGCGATGGTCCGCGAAGTCTACAAGGCTTACGGCAGAATCGACGTGCTCGTGAACAACGCCGGAATCGTGCGCGACGAATTCCTGCTCATGCTCCAGAAGGACACGCTCGACAAATGCTTCGACTTGAACGTGAAGGGATACTTCTACTGCGCGCAGGCCGTGGCCCTCAAGATGTTCAAGCAGAAGTCGGGAGTCATCATCAACATGTCTTCTGTAAGCTCGAAATTCGCGCTTCCGGGACAGAGCGTCTACTCTGCGACGAAAGGCGCCGTCAACTCGATGACGCAGACGCTCGCGAAAGAGCTTGGCGGTCAGGGAATCAGGGTGAACGCGGTTTGCCCAGGCTTCATCGCAACGGAGATGATTGACGCGATTCCCCAGGAAAAGAGGGACGAATACGTGAAGGCCATTCCTGCCGGAAGGTTCGGAACGGCGGAGGAAGTGGCGAATGTCGTATCGGCATTGGCGTCCGACGAGTTCGCGTATGTCACAGGACAGACAATCGTGTTGGACGGAGGGCTTTCACTGTGAGCGACAATGTTGAGAACACGGCGGAGACAACCGCTCCAAAAACGATGAACATATTCGAGATAAGCGAGAAAATCGCCCAGAGACCGCCATTCCAGATGATTGAGAAAGTGACGGAGCTGATTCCGAACGTGAGCGCGACAGGAATCAAGAACGTTTCCGTGAATGAGCCTTACTTCATGGGGCACTTCCCCGGAACGCCGATAATGCCGGGAGTTCTCGTGGTGGAAAGCTGCGCCCAGCTCTGCTCGCTCGTCATCGAAAAAACGCCGGAGGATTTGGACGACAAGCTCTACGTCCTCCTCAAAATCGACGGGTTCAAGTTCGTTAAGCCCGCGATTCCTGGCGACAGGCTTGAAATCACGGTCACGAAGACGAAGGGCGGCGGAGTCCTCGTCGGATTCGACTGCGTGGTGAAAATCGACGGAAAAGTCACTGCGAAAGGCGCTTTGACATTCACTACGATTCCAAAAGACTCTCTCGGAAAGTAACGCCCAGAATGAAAAAGGTACTAGTTTTGAACGGAAGCCCCAAGAAAGAAGACAGCACGACGATGCTCGTGACGAACAACTTTCTAAAAGGGCTTGAGAGCACAGGCGAATACAAGAGCGAAACAATCCACGTCTCCGCGCTGAACGTGAAGCCGTGCAAAGGCTGTCTCTGCTGCTGGGGGCGCACGAACGGAAAATGCGTCATTCAGGGCGACGATGTGCAGATGGTCAAGGACAAGATTCTTGAGGCCGACGTAATCATCTTGAGCTTCCCAATCTTCATCTTCGGACTGCCGGGCGAGTTGAAGGTGCTCATGGACAGGCTCTTGAGCCTGCTGCACCGCTACGAGGGACTTCCGGTTCCTGAAAAGGGGCCGTTCCACGGGTTCAGCTTCGACCAGAGCAAGAAGAAATTCATCGTGATTCCGGGCTGCGCGTGGAGCGACTGGCGCATCTTCGCACCGATAGAGATGCAGTTCGACTGTCTCTTCGGCAAGGGCGAGTACACCACGATTTTCGCGCCGCAGATACGGACGGCAATCGCAATGAAAATCAGGCCGAGGTTCGTGAAATTCCTCACGAAATACGAGGCGGCTGGAAGGGAGTTCGCGGAGAACGGCTGCCTTTCGGAAGAGACCAAGGCGAACGTCATAAAGCCCTACTATTCGGACGCCGTCTACAAGCAGCTTGTGGACAGTTTCTGGGAAATCGAGGACGGAGCGTACAGGGAAAGCCTTGAGAAAAAAGAGAAACAGGGATAATCGCCACACGGATTTAGGGATGCTCTACGGCATCCCCTTTTTTTGTCTTCATCTACTTAATCCACTTCTCTATTATGCAGTCGTGGCTCTTTTTCTCTTCGTCGTAGTTCACGCCGACTAAGAGGATTTCACCGCTGTAGTTTTCAAGGGATGAAAAGTATTTTTTTTCCTTGATTTGCGCCAGTGCCGACTCCGTGCTGCCGTTGCGCTTCAGCTCTATCACCATCGCAGGAAGAGAGGGAACGAAGGGAATGAAGACAACATCGGCGAAACCTTTGCCCGTCGTCATCTCCTTTATGATTGTGTACTTGTTCAGGGCGTAGATGTAGGAAAGATAGATTGCGCTCTGCAAAGCGTCCTCGTTGTTGTACGAGCGGTTCGAGGTCACATGGATGTGGCTTTCGTCGAGGGCGGCGGCGACAGCCTTCCCGTTGCCGCGGATTGTCTCGGCGAGAAGTTCCTTTGAGCCTTGTACGATTCGGTTGGTCACGGCATAATCATCGGCCACGGAAACCGCGCTGAGCCATTCCTGCTGAACTTCCTTGTTTGGGATGCGGCATGTTTTTTCCACCCTGTCGTAGGAAAGATACCCTAGATGAATCAGATATGTGAACACATCGTCCTTGCTGTGGAAGTCCGTCATCGTATTCATGAACATGAGGACATTCACATCAACGCTCTCGCCAGAAAGCATTTTGATTACATCGTCTTTTGTCCCCGCGAAATTTTCCCGGATTCTGTCAGAAATTACGGCGTATGTCGAAGTCTTGCTCCAGTAGTTCGAACAGTCTCCATTCATCAAACTTTTCACGACGGATTCAGGATTGTAGATTTCAAAGCCGCGCTGACTGTACCCGTCGTACCACCTTTTACACTCCTGAAAATCCATGCCGTACTTTCGGCAAAGCTCCTGAACTTCCGGGCTTGTAAAACCGATATATTCGGCCAGCTTTCCTGCATCCAAAATCGTGTATTCCTCAAAATTGTTGAGTTTTGACTGGATTCTGTCGCGGACGACGGGGAGGATTCCCGTAAGATAAGCCAGGGCGATTGCGGGACGGAGGGTGTTGCTCTTAAAAAGACCGTTCAACAAGTCAAGGTATTGGGTGAACAGTTTCTGGCTCACGTTCTCGCGGACGAGGACATCGTATTCGTCAAAAATAATGACGAACTTCTCCTTTGTCTTTGCGTAAATCGCCAGAATTGCCTGCCCTAGCGTCAAATTTTCTTCCAACTTGACGGAAGGGAACACTTCCCGCATTTCGGCAAGAATCAGCCTGGTGAGATTGTTCAAAAGCTCATCTTTTTCAACCTCGTTGCGGTATTCGCTGTTCATGTCGATTTGAATCACATTGAATTTGTTCAGATTGGTCTCAAAACTGGGGTCGCTGGCGATTTTGTAGGGGGCGAACAGTTCCCGCGAGTCGGCCCCCTTCGAGTAGTATGCTGAAAGCATGTTCCCCGCAATCGTCTTTCCGAAGCGGCGGGGACGGGAGATGCAGAGATAGGTATTGTCCTGCTCCATGAACTCGTTGATTTGAGCTATCATCTGAGTTTTGTCCACATAAATCGGCCGCTTGAGCGTGCGGGCGAAATTCTCGTTGTCCGGATTAAGATAGATTCCCATGGTTCCTCCACATTCTGCATTGGCAGTATAGCACGCTTCAGCTTTTCAGTCAGAAAACACCGGATAATTCAGAACTTGAATCCGTCAATCTTCTCCGAGATGCCGTTCACGGCGACGCTTGTGTCTCCGGCGGCGGACATGAGCGAATTCTTTATGCCGATTACTTCGTCGGCGACCTCGGCGGTCTGGGAAATGGCGGCCTTCATCTCGGCGGTCTCGTCGTTCAAAAGCTCTATTTCGTCCTTCACGCTCTCGTTGTTCCGAGCCATGGCTTCCGAGGCGGACTTTACCTCTGCGGTCTTGTCCGACATCGTTTTGAGCGAATCGAGAATCTGGTTGTTGCCGACAGTCTGCTCGCTCATAGCGTTCTTTATCGACTCCACGAGCGAAGTCGTCTCCACCATCATGCTCTCGGTGTTCACGTTTATGGAATCGGCGAGGGCGGAAGCCTCCACAATCTCGGAAATCAGCTGGGCGATGTTCTTTATCTGCGTGCGGATGGCCTTGGACTGGTTGGAGGAATCCTCGGCGAGCGTTCTGATTTCCTCGGCGACAACGGCGAATCCACGGCCAGAGTCCCCTGCGTGGGCGGCCTCGATGGCGGCGTTCATGGCGAGCAGGTTCGTCTGCCCGGCGATGTTCGAGATGATTTTGTTGGCCTCTCCGAGCGTCCTCGACTGGACTTCCACGGCCTCGACCTTCTGCTTCACGGTCACGTTCGCGGCAAGCCCCCTCTCGGAATTCTCCTTGAGCTTCTCGAACGCGAGCGTCATGTTGTCGGTGGACGCGGAGACAGAGGCAATGTTCCCGACCATCTGCTCCACGGCGGACGAAGCCTTGCTCGAAGCGACATTCTGCTCCTCTATCAAAGATTCCAGGCGGCTTATCGACTCGGATATTTTCCTTGCGGAACCGGAAGTAGAGGCTACACGGGTCTCCTGCGCGCCCATCTTCGCCTTCATGTTCTCCACAGCGTCCGTCAGCTTGCTGATTTCGGAGTCGGTGGCGGAGGCGCAGGTCTCAAGGCTCACGGAAGCGTCAGTTATGGCGTCTTTCGAGGACGCGATGTCCTTTATCACGTCCTGGAGTTTTTCCATGACGCTGTTGAAGCTGTGCGTTATCTCCCCGATTTCGTTGCCGCTCTGCTCAGGAAGGCGGCTCGTCAAATCCGCGTTTCCGTCGGCGATGGACTTCATGGTGGAGTTGAGTTTCTTGAGCGGCTCAAGCGCGAAATGGAGGAGGATGACGGCGGCGGCTATTATGATGAGCGTGAAGAGGAAGCTCGAAGACGAAAGCGACTTGGACATTATGGAGGCCGACGACTCGACGGTCTCCACGGGGACGATGGAAATGAGGACGAGCGAAGAGAAGTCTCCGTTTTTCTGGAGCGAGTAGAACTTCCTTCCGTTCAGTCTGAAAACCTTGAGGGAAATCCCGTCGCCCTCCCCTCCGATTGTATCGTCCAGAAGCTCGATTCCGGGAATCTCGTTGAATTTCTTCGTCATGGAATATTCGGCGACAGGAGAAAGGAGGATGTAGCCGTTCTTGTCCAGCACCACAGAGCAGCCGTTCGCGGCTTCGAAGTTCTCACCCTTGTGGACGACGGTGCTCTCGAAATTCGAAAGCGAAACGAAGCCGACATAGCATCCGATGTGGTTCCCGGCGGCGTCTTTGAGTTCCGAGGCCTTGCAGACTGGGAAAAGCACGTCCGAGGCGCGGCTTCCAATCGTGTCGCCGTAATGCTGGGAGAGGTTTCCGTTCTTCATGGTCTGGAAATACTCAAGCGAAGAGACGCTCTCCACCCTGCCGTCGTCGAAGTATGCAAGGCCAGAGGCATAGTCCACATACGCCACGTTCGTGAAATTCTTCTGTCTGTAGGGGGCGTTCTCCACGAGCATTTTCTGGATTTCGGCGGGGTCGCCGGAAGTGCGTCCGACCTCGTTCAGGACGGTGTAGCTCCTCATCTGCTGCATGTTGGCGTTGTTCCTGAATTTCAGCGTAGTGTCCAATCTGTCCAAGACTCTCTTCTGGTTTTCCATAAAAAACATGAGAATAAAGTTGCAACAACCAGCCATTTTTCAATTGACGAATCCCCGACAAAGAGTGTTATTTTTTAGAGCAGAGACAATTCGAAATTCCCAAAACAACAGGAGAACGCAATGCTATTGGAGAAAATCAACTCGCCGTCGGACTTGAAGAAGCTTTCAATCGACGAATTGACGGATTTGGCAGTGGAAATGAGAAGGGCCTTGATGAACAGGCTCACGAAGAAGGGCGGTCACTTCGGGCCGAATTTCGGCTTCGTGGAAGCCACAATCGCCCTGCACTACGTTTTCGACTCTCCGAACGACAAATTCGTCTTCGACGTGTCGCACCAGTCATACTGCCACAAGATGCTCACCGGCAGAAAGGACGCGTACCTCGACGAAGCGAAATTCAACGAGGTCTCCGGCTACACGAACCCGGACGAGAGCGAGCACGACTTCTTCAACGTGGGGCACACGTCCACTTCCGTGTCGCTGGCTTCGGGTCTGGCGAAGGCGCGCGACTTGAAGGGAGAGAAGAGCAACATCGTGGCGATAATCGGGGACGGCTCGCTTTCAGGAGGAGAGGCCCTTGAGGGAATCGACTACATCGGCGAGCAGGAAACGAATTTCATCATGGTGGTGAACGACAACGACATGTCAATCGCGGAGAACCACGGAGGACTCTACAAGAATTTGAAGGAGCTGAGGGACTCCGACGGAAAATGCCCGAACAACATCTTCAAGGCTTTCGGACTCGATTACGTCTACGTCGCCGACGGACACGACCTCAAGAAGCTCATCGAAGTCTTCCAGAAGGTGAAGGACATCGACCACCCAATAGCGGTTCACTTGAACACGGTGAAGGGAAAAGGCTACAAGCCTGCCGAGACGCACAAGGAACCGTGGCACTGGTGCGCGCCTTTCAAGGAGGGGCTTGAGTTCTGGACAGAGGGACGGCAGAGCAAAATCGGCTACGACTCGCTCACGAGGGATTTCCTTTTGGAGAAGATGAAGAACGACCCGAAAGTCTGCACGATTGCGGCTGGAATCCCGACGAACATAGGGTTCACGAGGGAATTCAGGCTGCAGGCCGGAAAGCAGTTCGTGGACGTGGGAATCGCGGAGGAGCACGCAGTCGCGCTCGCGTCGGGAATGGCAAAGAACGGGGGAAAGCCGGTCTTCGCGACACATTCAAGCTTCTTCCAGAGGACATACGACCAGGTTGCCCAGGACCTCTGCATCAACTCGAACCCGGCAACGCTCCTCGTCAACACGGCCTCTGTCTACGGCATGAACGACGTGACCCACCTCGGAATCTACGACATCCCGATGCTCTCGAACATCCCGAACCTCGTCTACCTCGCTCCGACGAACGCGGAAGAGTACTTCGCCATGCTCGACTGGTCTATCGAACAGGACAAATACCCGGTGGCGGTGAGGATTCCGTGCAACGGCGTAATCCACACGGACAAGGAAGTTCAGAAGGATTATTCCGACTTGAACAAGTACCAGACAGTCCAGAGCGGCTCCAAAATCGCGGTTCTCGCGCTCGGCGACTTCTTCCAGCTCGGAGAGGCGACCGCCAAGGAAATCGAGGAGAGAAGCGGAGTGAAGCCGACTCTAATAAACCCGCGCTTCATCACGGGTCTGGACGAGAAGCTTCTTGAGGAACTGAAGAAGAGCCACACCACGGTCGTCACAATCGAGGACGGCTCAATCGAAGGCGGATTCGGCGAGAAAATCGCAAGATTCTACGGACCGAGCGGAATGAAAGTGTTCAACTACGGCCTCAAGAAGGAATTCGTGGACAGGTACGTCGCCAAGGAGCTGATGGAAAAGAACAGGCTCTCTCCGTCGCTCATCGCCGACGACGTGCTCTGATTCGCATGGATTCTCAGGTCGAATGTCGAGTTTATGCATACCGTAGTTGCAAAAACAAGCTTCCAGCGGGAACCCGCCCATCAAAACGGCAGTACCGCTTCGCGGTGGCGTTAACATCGCTTGCGATGTTTAGTGTTTTGATGGACGGAACCCCGCTTCCGCTCGTTTCTGCCATTGCACTGTGAAAACTCGACTTTCGCCCTATCAGTAAATCTTCCCGTCAAGAGCCTTGAATCTTTTGAAAAGCTCAAGGCACTTCTCACGGCCAAGCTCGGTACGCATGAGTATCGAGCTTTTTTCGTCTTCCGTTCCGCCGATGTACTTGTAGAACACGTCGTCCCGGAAGCCGATGTCGTTCGTGTCCTTCACGTTGCAGCCGTAATAGACTTTCTTGATGTTCGACCAGAGGATGCCGCCCAGGCACATGGGGCAAGGCTCGGCCGTGGTGTAGAGTTCCGCGCCGGAGAGGTCGTGCGTTCCAAGATTGCGGCAAGCGTCCCGAATCGCCTCCATCTCGCCGTGGCAAGTCGGGTCGTGGTTCAGAAGCACGCGGTTGTGCCCGCGCCCGACAATCTTTCCGTCCTTCACAATCACGCTTCCGAATGGGCCTCCGTGGCCGTTCTCTATCCCCTCGTACGCTTCCTTCAAGGCTTCGTCCATGTAGTCCATGATGTTCTCCAAATCTTCAAAATGGCAAAAAAAAACGAGAACCGAAAAGTTCCCGTTTGAAAGTTGGAGACGATCGGACTCGAACCGACCACCCTTTGATTGCGAACCAAATGCTCTACCAGATGAGCTACGCCCCCAAGTGATTCTTTAATAATATCGAATCGAAAAAATCTTGTCAACAGTCTTTTTCAGATTCTATTGACTCAAGCAGAGACGGAAGCTCGTAGATGTCCTTTATGCGGTACATCTTCCCCTCGCCCGCCTTCCGCCCGGCGTTGTACTTTTCCACATCGAAGAAGCCGACCTTCTGCGGGCCTGACTCCGCGTTTCCAACAACCACTCCCCTTCCGCCAAGCTTCGTGAAGCCGAGGACGTAGGGAACGTAGTCGTCGAAGAAAAGGGAATTGGAGACGCGGGCTTTTTCGAAGGAATCCGGCCTGTTTTTGTTCAGGATTGCCAATGCGTTCCTGAAAGCGACCTCGAACGGCTTTCCTTTCAAGTCGTTCATGCGAATGTCGGAAATTTCCGGGCAGAAAAGGTCCCGGATGCCGAAGAAGTCAAGGACGTGCTCAGCGTGTTCGCGCGGGGAATTCGTGAGGATGACTTTGGGAAGTTCAATCGACTCCAAAAACGGACGAAGTTTTTCGTCAGGCAAGAGCGCGCTCGTCTCCCCCTCTGGATGGACGAACGAGAAATACTCTTCCGTGCCACCGTCGTCCAGCCCGTTCGCCTTGAGCCATTCCAGCGTGGAAATGTGCTTCTTCAGCTCCGTCTTCCTCAGTTCCTCGGCCTTCTCCACCGAAAATCCAAAGAATTTCGCAGTGTAGCCCACGATTCTGTCGTGGATTTCCCGGCTCATCTGCGAACTTTGGGAATAAATCGTGTCGTCCAAATCGAATATCAGGTTCTCTATCTTTTTCATCGCAGAGAAAATTTACATCAAAGCGTGAATTTATAATAGAACGGAACGCTCCAAATCCAGTGGTACAGATTCTCTTCCATCTCCCTGTGCTCAAGCTCGAAACCGGCCACAAAGTAGTGCCTGCCCTTCTCAAGCGAGAATCTCGGATAGACGACGAGCGAATTTCTGTCCTTGGAAGCGTCCGAACGGTTGAAAATCGAATAGTACATGACTTGCGGATAGAGAGAAAGCGGGCCTGAAATCCTCTGCTTGAGCCTGAGCGCGCCGTACGCCGAGTAGTAGCCGTTGTCGAACGACTTCGCGCCCTCCGCCTCCTGCTCTATCGAAAGGTTCAGCCATCCGCCGTTCCTTATCCGCCAGCGGGTGATGAGGGTGAGGATGTGGCTGTTCTTCAAATCGGAGGTGCTGTAGTTCGAGACGTGCTTGAACGAAGAGCTTGTGGTCATGGCGACTCCGTTTATCGTGTAGCCGCCGGAAAGCGACACAGACGCGCTCGGCTTGAACTGGGCGAAGAAAGACGCCGTGTAGTCGCGTTCGTCCTGGAAGAGTTTTCCGTAGTCGTATACGTCCGTGCTCTCGTAGATTTGCACTTTCGAGCCGTCCTCGGTCTCGTATTTTTTCGATGAAAGCGTCTTCTCAGTTGTTTTCTCGTAGTTCTTCCCGTTGTCGTAGATGACCGACGCTCCTATCTGCAAAGGAATGTCGAACTCCTTGAAGTTGAGCGAGATTCCGCTTCCAATCTGGAGTTTGTCCTCCAAATCGGCAGCCCCGGAAGAAGACGAAGCGTAAGGCGAGTTGAAGTTCACTCCCGCCGTGACGAAGCCGCCCTTGTACTGCAGCCCCACACCGTCCTTTCCGTAGCGAGTTCCGGCGGCGTAGTCGTCCAAAATCGTGAAGAAGGAGCCTGGAAGAACGAACGTGTAGCCGTGTCCGCCGTAAGCCCAAAGCGGTTTGAAGACAGGAAGAGAAACGCCCACGAACGCCTTCTCCCACGCGCCGTATGTCGCGAGGTCGTCCCAGCAGTCTGCTGAAGTGAGGCGCAGTTTCGCCTTCGCGCCCACATGGAACGAATCCGAGACGATGTTCGCGTACGGCTGGACGTACATTCCGCCGAAAGAAGCGTCGTTTCCGGCCGAGACATCGTCCTCGACCAATCCCGCGCTTCCGATTTTGAAATAGATGTCGGCTTTCAGGTTGTCAAAGATGGAAGATTCAGATTCTTTGGCGAACAATGCCATCGCCAAACAAAACAGAAAAACAGATGTGATTAACGTTTTTTTCATAATGCGCCGATTCTACATTCTTTTTCTTAACATTATTTTAACTTTTCAGCAAAGCGCGAATGTTTTTGCATTTGACAGTCTAATAGGTCGAATGACGAGTTTATGCATACCGTAGTTGCAGAAACAAGCTCCCAGCGGGAACCCGCCAAC